>Ga0256914_1000581_pt1 | contig 35863 bp, 26 predicted proteins | sample HulkmetaG_FD_191571 | JGI IMG/M metagenome (GOLD analysis project Ga0256914, IMG submission 191571) | Hydrothermal chimney microbial communities from Main Endeavour vent field at the Juan de Fuca Ridge, Pacific Ocean - Hulk | ecosystem: Environmental > Aquatic > Marine > Hydrothermal vents ... | reverse complement strand
TGGCGCCCCTGCTACCTTTGCTCATCGAGAAGCTTTCGTTGTCTTATTCACTGGCAGGGTCACTCTCCATCTTCCAGCGTCTTCCGGCGATGCTGAACCCTCTAGTGGGGGTATGGGCGGAGAAGAAAAAGAGCCAGTACTTTTTGATCGTTGCTCCTGCGGTGACCACGGTGGCGATGAGCCTGCTTGGGGTGGCCCCGGCCTATGTGGTGCTGGTGGTGTTGTTGCTGGTGGCCGGCATCAGCTCCACCTTTTTCCACATCCCGGGGCCGGTGATGATCCGGCATCTGGCGGGCGATCGTGTGGGCAAGGGGATGAGCTGGTTCATGCTGGGGGGCGAACTGGCCCGTACCGTGGGGCCGCTGATCATTGTAGGTGCGGTCAACCTCTTTGGTCTGGAAGGTACGTGGAAACTGATCCCTTTCGGGCTTTTCGCGTCTCTCCTGCTGTGGGTGAAACTGCGTCGCGCCGGAGACATGCCCGGTAAGGAGAGCAAAGGAGCAGATCGTGCCAGGGTCCCCTGGAAGGATGTGCTCCGGCAGCATCGCAGGCTGTTCATCAACATCTCGGGCATCGCTTTTTTCCGCGGAGCGATGAAGGCGGCGCTGACGCTTTATCTTCCGGTGTATCTTGTCGAACGTGGCGAATCACTGTGGATGGCCGGTATCTCCCTGGCTGTCCTGCAGCTCTCCGGAGCGGTAGGTACTTACTATTCGGGGACTATCTCCGACCGTTTGGGCCGGCGTCGTACCCTGGTAGTGATCACCGTGATGGCGCCCCTGTTGATGGGGTTGTTCCTCCTCTCGTCGGGTTGGATCACCCTGGTGGTGCTCGCCATGACGGGAGCTTTCCTGATCTCTTCCACCTCGGTGATGATGGCCGTGGTCCAGGAAGCCGACAGCAAAAACCTCTTTTTCCTCAACAGCATCTACATGACCATCGCTTTTGTGATCGGTTCGCTGATGGTCCTGGCGGTGGGAGCACTGGCCGATAATTTCGGGCTCGAGGTGACCTATGTGTTCGCCATGTTGTTCGCCCTCCCTTCGGTATGGTTCGCCTATCGTCTTGAATGAGACCTGTCATCCTTTCCGTCCGGCCACAATGCAGGTCCTTTTGTAGCGCCGGACGTTCCCTTTCAGATCGTATACCTCGATAAGGATGAGATAGATGCCGGTGGGGGGACGATGTCCTTCCCCGTCCAGTCCGTCCCAGAGGATCTCCCCTTTCGTGCCCAGCAGGTAATTGTTGGCCACTACCCGTACCAGTCTCCCTTCGGCATTGTATACAGACACAAAAGCGATATTGCCGGGGCGGTCGAAATGGTATCGGATATGGAGCAGGTCGTGATATCCGTCGTTGTCGGGAGAAATGATCTCCGGCTCTGTGGTGATGCGGGATGCTGAAGCAGAAACAGAAGCATCGAGGTACTGGGAGTTGCGAAGCCCAGGTGTACCGTATCCAGCATCGGAAGATGCGGAATGCCAGTTAAAACGATCGGCGGTGAGACCATCTGGGTTGACCCGTTCGAGGGTTACCCCCTCGGTCTCGCGCAGCAAGGGAAACTGCATATCCTCGTCGTACCATAATTCGTCGATCACGGTCAGATCATCACGCACCACTACGATGTTCCCCCTGTCGTCGGGCATAGGGGGGAGATGCTGCACTTCTGTGAAAGTTGCGGGATCGGAAGTGAAAAATTCTGCTGCCACTGCATCCGGATCGGTGGTGAAGACGCGGTATTCGCCGGGAAAGAAAAGAAGGGGATGACGGACCAGGGGTACAGGCCGGTCCAGACGATAGGTGGCCGTGTCACGGTGCATGAAGAAAAGGGTGCCCAGATCGAATACCTTCGAAGAACGGTTGTACAGCTCCACGAAATCAGCTCCCCCCGGCGGGGGATTGTACAGGATCTCATTGATGACGATCTCGCCGGGCCGCACCATGTCGGGCAGGGCGAAAGGCAGTCCTCCCTCGTCGGGGATGATGTTGCCGGAACAGTCGTGCAGCCCGGAGAAGTGAAGAGTATAACGTATCCCACGGGAGAATCCGGCCGGGAAGAAAAGCTCCGCTTCGAGGTATTCGGGAGGCATCACAAGGACGCTGTCGGGTTCCAGGTGCCCCGGCTCGCAGTGAAGCCGAGCATTCAGGAGGCTGGCAGGGTCGTAAGGCTCGCTGAAAAGAAGATGGAGGATCCGGGCGCCGGTGAGGTAATGTGCCTCGATGGTGGCGGGAGAAAAATCGGGATTCTCGGCAAAAACAGTGTTCTGCCGTCCGGGCGATCCCCCGGGATACGTCCTGGCAGCCGTCCAGTTGTCGCGGCGCGGACAGGGATGCCAGGGATCGATCTGCTCGAGCGACCATCCCCCTTCGCTTTTGAAGGGATCGCCGTACCATGCTTTTGAGTAGGTGATGTGGGAAAGGATCCTGCCATGGCTGTCCTTCAGGGTGAGAGGCATCCCGTCGTTGAGCAGTGCCGGCATCTCCTCCAGGCCGAGAACTGCACCATAGGGTTCCAGCAGAGAAGCGTTTTGCACGGAAGTCAGGATCAGGAACGAGTGGGCAGGCATATGGATGAGCGGAAGGGGACACGACCGTGTGCCGGCGATCAGCTCACCCCCGGCCAACCATTGTTCACGGGATGAGGCATTGAACAGTTCCACATATTCCGCTTCCGGGAGCCCTACCGGCGGCGAAGGATCGGCCATGATCTCATGGATGACGATCTCACCCCAGCGGGGAGGCCTGTACAGTAAATGAAGCGTGGTATCGGACATCCTGTTGCCGGAAAGATCGTATACGGAACGTATCAGTAAGGTGACGGTATCCTCTTCCTGAAGAGGGTCCTGCAGGAAAAGCATGATGGTCTCATCTGCCGATTCCTGCGTCTGAAGTATCTCCCTTCCGGGCATTGAAAAGGAGGTATCACCGGTGATGACCCTTTCGGAGAACTTCAAGAGGATTCTCTGTTCTGAAATGACCTCTCCGTACCTCAGGGAAGGCGGCAGCGTGTCTTTTTCAAAAGTGCCGGAGATGAGGATGTTGTCGAGCCACAGACCCCGGTCGCGGGAAGAGGTATACTGATACATAATCCCGAAGTGGTAGGCGGGGAACCGGGTCGTATCCTGAGCTTTTCCCAGGGGAAGGAGGTGTTGGCCGGAGAGGGTAGTGTCGATCATCATGTTCCAAATGCCTGTGGGGGTGCGGATGATCCGGACCAGTGCCGGCCGGTCGCCCAGCTCCTCTTCCCAGTTGAAGGCAGTGTTGAGCACTACCTTGGACGTGCCGTTGTGCAGGTACCATAGTTTCAGCAAGTCGTCCCGGCCGGAGAAGTTGATCCCTGCCACAAAAGCCTCGATGCCGGCACCGGGCAGCATCAGCGAAGCATCCCGGTCGGCTGCCAGGAAGACAGCCCAGTGGTTGGCGGAAGAGGGGGGATAGACATAACGAATGAGAAAACACCAGACCAAGGTGTCGGCGGAAAAAAGTATGCGTCCCGGCGTGAAGGAAAGACGGTCGGTGCCGGCAGAGGGGCTGTCAAAGGTATGATGCAGGGAATGGTGCCCGGCGAGGGGAGCGACCGTGTCGGCATGCCACCGTCCCTCCGGCACCATATGCCAGACTGCAAGTGATCCTTCCTCGAAATCAAAGGAATACTGCCCCTCGACAAGCACAGGGAACAGCAGGGCCGCTGCCAGGCTCATCCATCTCATCCTTTTCCGCTTCTGCACCCTCGGAGAGGGCAGGTTCTGTCCGGAAAGCCCGGGGTGAAGAACAGGGATTACCGAAAAATTCTTTTTCTATTGCGGAAAATGGATTTATTTTTGCCGGTTGAACGGTTCCGGGCTTTCCGGATCTCTGTCAGGCAATTTAAAGAAAAACCACGAAAAATGAAAGTCGCTGTAGTAGGTGCTACGGGGCTGGTAGGGCGCACCATGCTGAAAGTGCTGGAGGAGCGCAGCTTCCCGGTGGATAAGCTTTTTCCTGTAGCCTCCGCGCGTTCGGCAGGAAAACAGGTACGGTTCCGCAACCGGGAAGTGACGGTGATGCGTATGGAGGAGGCCCTCGAACGAAAACCTGACATAGCGCTCTTTTCTGCGGGAGGAAGTGTCTCGCGCGAGTATGCTCCCCGTTTTGCGGAGCAGGGAACGGTGGTCATCGACAACTCCTCGGCCTGGCGGATGGAGCCGGACATCCCGCTGGTGGTGCCCGAAGTGAACGGCGAGGTGCTCACCCGCGAGCATCGTATCATCGCCAACCCCAACTGTTCTACCATCCAGATGGTAATGGCCCTGGCACCCTTGCACCGGGCTTACCGCATCAAACGCATCATTGTCTCTACCTACCAGTCGGTCACCGGCACGGGCAAAGCCGCTGTCGACCAGCTGGAGAACGAACGCAAGGGGATTGAAGGCCCCAGGGTCTACCCTCATCCGATCGACAAGAACTGCATACCTCACTGCGACGTATTCCTGGAGAACGGTTATACCCGCGAGGAGATGAAACTGGTGGATGAGACACGCAAGATCCTGGGGGACAAAAAGATGAAGATCTCCGCCACTGCCGTGCGCGTGCCGGTGACCGGCGGGCATTCGGAATCGGTGAACGTCCAGTTCGTGAAAGGGTTCGAGTTGGAAGATATTTATGATCTTTTGAATGCTTTCCCGGGCGTGGTGGTGGTGGATGATCCCGCCCATAACAAATACCCCATGCCGGTGATGGCCCATGGTTATGATGAGGTGTTCGTGGGCAGGATCAGACGGGATCTCTCACGTAAGAAAGCGCTCAACATGTGGATCGTGGCCGACAACCTCAGGAAAGGCGCCGCCACCAATGCCGTGCAGATCGCCGAATACCTGGTGACACACGAATTGCTCTGAGGTTCAGTACAGAAAATCATCGTAAGGATACCTTTCGGCGTGGATGCGGGAAGCGATCTCGTAGATCATCTTCCGCAGCTTGTCGATGTTCCATTTTTTCAGGGCTGAGATGAAGACGGTCGGGGTGTCCGAGCGTCCCATCCAGGTACGTTCCAGCTCCTCAAGGCTGAGGTTCTCCCGCGTAGCGGGTGTGAGGTCATCCTCATCCTTGGGAATGTAATGGTAGGCATCGGTCTTGTTGAAAACAAGGATCTGGGGTTTATCGGCGGCGTTCAGCTCTCTGAGGGTCTCCGTGACCACCCGGATCTGTTCCTCGAAAGCGGGATGGGAGATATCGACCACATGGAGCAGCAGATCGGCCTCCCGCACTTCATCCAGTGTGCTCTTGAAGGATTCGATAAGCTGGTGGGGGAGTTTGCGGATGAATCCGACGGTATCGGACAACAGGAACTTCAGGTTGTCGATCACCACCCGCCGGACAGTGGTGTCGAGGGTGGCGAAGAGCTTGTCCTCTTCGGGAACGTTCGATTTGCTCAACAGGTTCATCAGGGTGGATTTCCCCACGTTGGTGTAACCGATGAGGGAGACGCGTACCAGTTTGCCTCTGTTCTTGCGTTGGATGACCATGCGGCTGTCGATGCGCCGTAGTTCTTCCTTGAGTCTGGTGATGCGGTCACGAACAATACGGCGGTCGGTTTCGATCTCCCTTTCTCCGGGACCGCGGAGGCCGATGCCGCCGCGCTGGCGTTCCAAGTGGGTCCACATGCCGGCGAGACGGGGCAGCAGGTGCTGGTACTGGGCAAGTTCGACCTGCGCTCGAGCCTGGGCCGTTTTGGCCCGCCGGGCGAAGATGTCGAGAATGAGATCGGTACGATCAAGAATGCGGCAACGCAACACCTCCTCAATGTTGCGTATCTGGGCCGGGCTCAGCTCATCATCGAAGATCACCAGGTCGATCTCTTCCTCGTCGATGAAATTTTTTATCTCTTTCAGTTTCCCGGCGCCGATGAAAGAACGGGGGTTGGGTCTCTCCAGCCGCTGGGTAAAGGTCTTGACGGGCTGGCAACCGGCCGTTCTGGCGAGAAAAGCAAGTTCGTCGAGATAATCCTGTACGTCACGGGCCGACTGTCCCGGCATCTGTACTCCTACCAGCACAGCCTTGTCGGGCTGTTGTTCTGTTGTGATCATTCCCATAGGCAAGGAGCGGTCAATAGATGTAACGACGGTCACGGATCAGCACCTGGCGGATCGCCTCGCGCAGGCCCTCGGTGCAGCGCATGATCATCTCCCCGTCGCTGGGGAAGAGAACTTTTTTTCTCTTGAGCAGTTGTTTCTCTTCCGGCGGGAGGATCTCCACATCCCCCACGGCCCGGGCCGACAGCCATTCCCAGTGACTGTCAGCTGTCACAGGGTCTTTTTTCAGCAGCTTGAGCGGCTTCAGGGAGTAGATCTCCACATTTCCGTCGATATGGGCATCCTTGCGCTGGAGAGTCTTGATGAGCGTACAGGTGAGCGTCTTGTACTTCTTTACCTTGATGTCGCGCCCCAGCGAGTCCTTCATCACCTGTTTGTTCTTGTCGTACACATATTGCCAGCCGTCCTCCACCTCTTTTTTGTACATCGTGTCGATCTCCGTTTCGATATCCGGAGAGACGACAATATGATCCAGGTTGACGGTCACCTGATAATCATATTGAATACTGTCATCGAGATCGCGTGTGTAATATTCCACCCAGTCGGTGTTGAGCTTGGTGGGATCGATGGCGAGAAGGTCGTCGAGGAATTTGGGAGAGAGCTTGATGGGCGTATTGTTCTGGACGATCACCAGCACCCGGCTGGTGCCGTAATACCGGGCTTCGGCGATCATCTGGTCGATGTTCTCGAAATCACCCCAGTAATCCTTGACCTTCAGCAGTTCCTCGTAAGCTTTCCGGTAAGAGTTCTTATCGCCGTTCTGCATGAGCTTGCGGGCATGGGCATAGAAGAACTCCGCCGCTTTATGCTGGGCTTCGATCGTCTCGCGGGTGTAGTCACGGATCTCCAGATGAAGGGCAGGATGGGTCGCCAGCACAGGCCTGACCATTTCCTGGCGGTGCCGGATGGCCTGGTAGCGCTGAAGGATCTTTTCCCAGTTTTCCGGTTTCCCTTCCATGCGCAGGAATTTGATATCCTCCAGGTCCTTTTCGTTGGCCAGTTTGTAAGATTTTTCCAGGATGTCGATATCGTCCCGGTCGCCGGGATGTTTGAGGAGGTGTTTGACCGCCTTCTCGATGGCTGCGTCGTAATTTCCTTTTTGGAACTGGTTCTTTGAACTTCCGCAGCCGGTCAGGAAAAGGAAGGCCACCAAAAGGATTCCAGCCTTTTTCATTGTCGGGTCTTTTGGGGAACGCTTAAATTTACAAAAAAAACCCCGGACCGGGGTTTCTTATGATCATTGCAGGATAAAAACGATGGGGATGGTATAGGCGACCCTGACCGCCTTGCCTCGTTGTTTACCGGGGGCCCAGCGGGGTGAGGATTTGACCACGCGGACCGCTTCGGCATCGAGAGCCGGATCGACCCCCCTGACCACCTGTACGTTGTCGACACGTCCGTCAGGTTCTACGACAAAACGCACGAACACACGTCCGCTGATGCCGTTCTCGGCCGCGATCTCAGGATATTTGATGTGCTGGGCCACCCAGTCACGGAAAGCGTTCACATCCTTTCCCATGAAGGTGGGCATGTCCTCCACGATGAAGAAAATCTCGTCGCCGCTGTCCTCTTCGTCCTCCACGTCGTAAGTGATCTCCTGTACCTCAGTATTGATGTCGGCCTCGAGATCTTCCAGCTGCAGCTCATCCTGAAGATCGACATTGTTGTCGACGATCTGTAGGATCTCGGTCACCTTCGGCGGTTCCGGCGGCTTGGGCTTGGGTTTCTCCTGACGTGTGATCGGGATGATCTCCTGCTCGGCATTTTCGGCCTGTTCCACATCGAACTCATTGGTCTTCATGCCGGTAGAAGTCCATTCAAAAGCAATGAGCACCAAGGCCACAGCAACGACCAGGCCTATCTCGAAAAAAATGGCACTTCTTTTTTCCAGGTTTACTTTGTCAGATTTCTTCAGTTCCATGTTCAAAAAAATAGGTCAATAAGGCGCTAAAAGTAGTGAAATATGATCGAATTACAAAGGAATGAAGAATGAGTTACCCAATAAAGAAAAAAAAATCCCCGATGCGGGGATTCCTTTTTGTTGGCCGTATCTCCTATTGCAGGATGAAGACGATGGGAATGGTATAGGCCACACGTACCGGTTTTCCTCTTTGTTTACCGGGTGACCAGCGCGGTGAGGATTTCACCACCCGTACGGCTTCGGCGTCGAGGGCCGGGTCGACGCCCCTGACCACCTCGACGTTGTCCACACGACCGTCGGGTTCCACCACGAAACGCACGAACACACGTCCGCTGATGCCGTTCTCGGCCGCGATCTCAGGATATTTGATGTGTTGTGCCACCCAGTCGCGGAAAGCGTTCACATCTTTCCCCATGAAGGTGGGCATGTCCTCCACAATGAAGAAGATCTCGCCTTCGCCGGTATCCTCTTCATCCTCCACATCGTAATTGATAGGTTCCACTTCGGTGTTGATATCGGCCTCGAGATCTTCAAGCTGCAGCTCATCCTGGAGGTCGACGTTGTTATCGACGATCTGCAGGATCTCGGTCACCTTCGGCGGTTCCGGTGGCTTGGGCTTGGGTTTCTCCTGACGCGTGATCGGGATGATCTCCTGCTCGGCCTGCTCAGCCTGCTGGATATCGAACTCGTTGGTCTTGATCCCCGTGCTGGTCCATTCAAAAGCGATCAGTACCAATGAAATGGCCACTACCAGACCCAGCTCGAAAAAGATCACAGACCGTTTCTCAAGATCTGCCTTGTCCGCTTTTTTCTTTTCCATGGTCTTATTGCTTTATTGTCCTTATTTCCATCATAAAAACCACAAAAAACGAACCAAATACAAACAGTGACGAAAGAAAACAAAAAAAATTGATTTTTCAAATTGCCGAAAGGAAGAAAATATGTATTTTTACGGCGCTTTTCGGGGGCTTAGCTCAGTTGGCTAGAGCGTCTGGCTGGCAGCCAGAAGGTCAGGGGTTCAAATCCCCTAGCCTCCACAGGGAACGGCCCGTGCAGGGTCGTTTTTTTTGTCCGGTAACCAAGACAAAGTTTCTTTTTTCATCACTTCCTTTCGTAAGGTCCGGGAACAATTCGTCTTCATGATTTTGCAGAATCCGTGAAAAATGTTTCTTTTTGTTCTGCAATCCTGTTGGCGGATGGTACGAGGGTACAGTACAATATTCCTGATCTGCTGTTTGTTCCTGTTCTCAGGGAGAGCGGGGGGCGAGGAACCTCCGTCACCTGCGGAAGGTGTTACGACCATTCCCGCCATGGTATACCGTTATGATGCGGGTGTGGCCAATAGATGGTCTCTGCAGAACGTGATCATTTACCGCAAGCATGGAGGGACCTCCCTGGAAATGGGGATGCGTTTCCATCTCAATGAGCACAAAGGTTTGGGGACGATTTCTTTGGCCGCAAGGGACATTCCGGGCCCTTTTCGCTGGATGAGATTCCAGGCAGAGCTGATGCACAGGGAGTTCTCAGACTACCGGATAGGAGAGAACCTGGCAGCTGGATCGGTGAACATATTACCCTGCCGGACCCTCTCTTTCGTGGTGGGTATCGGCTATCGTAGTGCCAACATCTCGGAAAAACATTTCCATTCTCCCTTCGACTGGAACCATGAGATGAATGAAGCATATTTCCTTTTCAGATTTACCGGGCAACTCATGCAGCGGGAAAGAGCAAGTATTCACTTTATCACAGGCAATTATCTGCCCATGGAAATGAACACCCTTGATCACTGGATGTTCGGTCTCAGAGGGAGATACCTTGCCAAAAAAGGAAGGAATGCTTTTTACGGCGAAGTGTTCAGTGGTGTGAAAGGGATATCGGGCTTTGTGTTAAGTGTGAATGAGGTGAGGATCACCGTTGGTTGGGAGGTGCGGTTATGAAGGGCATCGGAAAGAGCATCGGGATCCTGGTGATGTTGTTCCTCCCGCTGACGGGATGTGAGGAGGAACCGGCTGCATTTTTCTTCCATGAATCGGCAGACCGGCGGCAGGAAGAGAGCATGACCCTGCGACCTGCCTTTGCGGAGGTGACCTTCCCGGATACCATACCTCTCCATCTGGCAGCTTTCAGCGATGTCCACATTACCAAAGAGAACAAAAACCTGTTGGATGCTTTCGCCCGCGAGATCGCTCCCCGGCATATCGACCTGCTCGTGGTGGCAGGCGACCTGACCGATCATGGTCTTGCGGAAGAATACCGGCTCGTGCGGGATGACCTGTACCGCTTGGGCATTCCCTGGTATGCGACCATAGGCAATCACGACATGTACCAGAAAAATGGCTGGGAGAACTGGAAGAACTTTATTGGACCTTCCTGTTATACTGTCCGTCCTTCTTCCTTGCTGCGGATCTTTTTCCTGGATACCTCCACAGGCAGCCTGGGTGCCCGCCAGTTCAGCTGGCTGGAAGAACAACTGACGAAATGCAAAGAGCAATACAAGATCGTGGTCACCCATTATCCTCTCTACGATGATCCGTTCCCTTCGATCTACCGGCTGCCGGACCATGAAGAGCGATACAAGCTGTTGTCGCTTTTCAGAAGATACAATGTGGATGTTTTCATTTCGGGTCATCTCCATACTTTTCAGCATCGCAGGCTGGGAGAGCTGGACCATTTCATTGTCGGTTCGATGTATCCGGGCAGGCTGGACAAAGGGGAGCATGCCTTCCTCATGCTTACGGTCTCTTCCCGCGGCATCTCGTGGGAAAAGGTCCCTTTGCCGTGATGTGGCCTGTTTTTTGTATCTTTCCAATTTACTGAACCAAAACATTCTCAAGATGAAAAAGTTCGTTTTCGGAACGCTCATTTCTGGGTGGTTCCTTGTGTTTCCCTTTTTATTGAATGCCCGTGAAGTCTCTGTGAACACGAAAATCGTTCATGTCACGCTTTACCGCAGTGGTGCGGAGATCACCCGCGAAGGGGTTGTGACACTCCCCGCGGGAAGACACCAGCTCCTTTTCAGAGGGCTCTCCTCGGAGATCAATGAAGGCAGTATCCGGGTCGGTGGAGAAGGCGGTTTTACCATTCTCTCGGTAAAAAAAGGTGTTAATTTCCTTGCCTCAAGGGAGATGAACCCGGAATGGAAAGCGTTGGATGAGAGGCTCCGGAAGCTCCGCCATGAACGTGAGTTACTGAATGTGCGCATGGAAGTGGTCAAGGGTGAGATCTCGATGCTGGAAAAGAACCAGCAAGTGGCAGGTCAGAATGGTCTGAACCTCACTGATCTGGGCAATGCTCTGGCTTATTTTGAGAAGAAAATGAGCGTTCTCAAAACGGAACAGATGGAGGTGGCTGAGAAGATCAAGAAGAAGGACGAAGAGATCGCTCAGGTGAAGAAACAGATGGATCAGCTCTCCGGGCGCCAGAAGAACGCTGCCGGAGAGATCCTCGTCAGTGTGGAAGCCCAAGCTCCGGTAAAAGGGAAGATGCGGATCAGCTATTACACGCCCCGGGCGGGATGGACTCCGGGCTATGATGTGCGTGTCCATGACCTGAAGGGAGATGTCAGGATCCTGTACAAGGCTTATGTGACCCAGACCACCGGCGAGGTATGGGACCAGATTCCCCTGACGATCTCCACGGGCGACCCCCGGCGCGGAGGCAACAAGCCCGAGCTGCGTCCGTGGTATCTGGATTATGTGCAGGAAGTCCGTTACAAGGTGATGCCGGTACAGAAAGGACGGACAGCCGTATTCGAGGAAGCACCTGCCAGCGCCCTGCCCGTGACACAACGCTCGGCACTGACCACCACCCTCTACAACATCAGCATGCCCGTGACGATCTATCCCGACAAAAGGGGCGAGACCGTGCTCCTGCGCGACCTTTCCCTGCCCGCAACCTATGCTTACTATGCTGTACCGAAACTTTCTCCCCGTGCTTTCCTGACGGCTGCCGTAACAGGATGGAAAGAACATGAACTCCTCTCCGGAAAGATGAACCTCTTCCTGGAAGGTGCGTTCGTGGGGAACGCCTACCTCGATGCCTCCGTGCCGGAGGATACCCTCCATCTGACCCTGGGTCAGGATGAGCGTATCCGGATCCAAAGGGAAAAAATAGAGGACATGACCCGGAGAAAAAGCCTGGGAGGTAGCGTGGTGGAATCGCATGCGTGGAAGATCACCGTCATGAACGGCAAACCGGTTGCTGTCCATTTGTTCGTGGAAGACCAGATCCCGGTATCGACCCAGAAGGATATTGTGGTGGAACCGGAGGAGCTGTCCGGTGCAAGGCTTGACCGTCAGACGGGTAAATGCACCTGGGATCTGCAACTGGCTCCCGGCGAGAAGAAAAGCCTAACACTTCGTTTCTCGGTGAAATATCCCAAAGGGAAGAGGATCACTCTGTAAAATCCTCGTCATTGACGTCGGGACAGGACGATGCAATAGTCACCGCTGCGGATGGTTTGGGTGCGAAGGACTCCCTGAAGTGTGGTGCCGCGGACCGCAGCCTCGACAGGTGTCCATGGTTTACCCGCTCCTTCACGGTACAGCAGCCGGAGTTGATGAGGATCAGCAGGCGGAGCCGAGGTGTCGAGATAACCGGTACGGAGGGAATGGGTGAAGTCATAATGGAAATCACCCCGCATCACCGATCTTTTTAAGGATACCCCCTCAATGCTCCAGTAACGCTCCCCGGCAGCCCGGAACCTGCGATCCAGATCGCTCGTGTCCGGCCCTATCCAGTGATGGATCACCCTCAGGTAGGCCGAATCTCCGGACAGATCAGCCTGCAACCGAAAAAAACAGTCGGAAAGGAGGGTGTCGCACCGACCGCGTACCACCAGCCTCTGGGCAGTGGTGGCATCGGAAACGAACTGATCGGTATTGAGCATCACCAGCAGGGGACGGTAAGAAGTGATGAGTGTCCGGCGCTGGTGCTCGCCCGAAACAGTGATATAATAGTTCTCTTCATTCCAGTCTGGTGCCAGCATGGTCACTCTTATCCTCACATGATTGGCAGGGAGATCACTACCTTTCATGTCCTGGCGAATGAACAATCCCGTGATGTAATCCTCGCCGTCCCGGATGACGACTGTACTGTCAAGACGGAAATGCGGGAATCCCGGGCTATAGATCCAACTGTTGAAGAAATCCTGAAGATGCTGATGGGTGGTCCCGGAGAGGAATGCTTCGAACCCTTCGGTAGAGATGTTGCCAAAAGCATACTCGTGGAAATATTTTTTCAGGGCGGCGAAGAAAAGTTCGTCCCCCAGAAAATTCCGCAAAGTGTGAATGATGTCAGCTCCTTTTTGATAGACGGTCATGCCATAGGTGACGGATGAAGGGATCCCGGCCAGGGCGAAGTAACCCCGGTCGCGTACATGGGCGAACTGCAGCACTTTACGGTGAAGGGTCCGCATGTGATCATCGTAACGCTTTCTTCCTGAAGTCTGTTCCAGGTACAGGGCTTCACAGTAAGTGGCCCACCCTTCGTTGAGCCACATATCTTCGGCTTTCTCACAGGTGACCAGGTTACCGAACCAGCTGTGGGAAAATTCATGCACCAGCAGTCCCTCGTGGTCCTTAGTGCCGTCGACGGTGGGTTCCGGAATGAAGATACAGGTAGCATGTTCCATCGCTCCATGCGGGAAAGGTACGGTCGCATAACCTATTTTTTCCCACCGGTAAGGGCCGAACAGTCGCTCAAACACTGTGAGATAATCCTGAACGTGGGAGAAAGTCGTGACCGCGTCCGTGGTACGGTCGGGTGGGACAAAATAGAGGGCCGGGAGAGACCCACGCTCGGAGTGAAGGGTGTCCTGCAGGATGTGGTAATTCGATACGCTCACAGCAGAGAGATAGGTGGGGATCGGGTCGGACAGGTTCCAGTGAAAAGTGCGTGTGCCGTCCCGGTTGTTGATGACCTGTTCGAGCATCCCTGGGCAGGCAGCCGTCATGGTGTCGGGTACCGTGATGAAATAATCGTAAGTGGCCTTGTCCGTGAAGTTGTCACGGCATGGATACCAGGCCCGTCCAAAAGGATGGGGCACCACGTTCATGCCTACACCCATGTTGAATGCCCGGTCCCGGACAAAATAAAATCCGCCCCAGAACGGATCCCTGGCCGGCTTACCGTGGTATCGCAAAGTGACCAGCACCGTGGAGCCTTTCTCTTCTTCCTCGGGCAGAAAAAGCACCACCCGCTTCCCTTTCCGTCGGAAAAAGGCAGGCTCCTCATCGATCCAGACCGTATCGATCCTAAGCGAAGGTGCCAGCATCAGCCCGACCGTCCGGACCGAGTCGAGCAAGGTATGCACCTGGATGTCTGCCCCTCCTCTGAGAACACCTTCTCTCAAACGCGTCAGGGTGATGTCGAGGTTGTAATGAAGGATATCGATGGAATCTCCCTGAAAAGAGGACGTTTGTGCTGCGGCCGGCGTGTGTGACAGTGTCAGCAAAAAAAGCACTGACAGGAACCATGTCCTGGATGGTCTTTCCCCATGACGTGATGTCTTCCTCATTTTCCGGGACCCTCACCGGGTGAGGATCAGTTGTAAACGCTGAACTTCTTCTCCATCAGTGTGTCGATGAGCGACTCAAAGATGATACGTCCGTCGGTGTTTCCCAGTAGATCGTCCGAGGCCCTCTCGGGATGGGGCATCATGCCGAAGACGTTCTTCGTCTCGTTGCATACGCCGGCGATGTTGTCCATCGAGCCGTTGGGATTGTATTCTTCGGAGATGATCCCGTCCTTGCCACAATAACGGAACAGAATCTGATCGTTCTGCCGGATCTCGGCGATCACCTCCTCCGGTGCATAGTAACGTCCTTCGCCGTGGGCAATGGGGATCTTCAGGGGACGTTCCTTGTCCAGCTTGGCCGTCAGAGGGGTCTTGGTGTTGTCGGGAATGATATAGACGTTCTTGCAGATGAACTTTTGATTGGTATTGGGAAGAAGTGCTCCGGGAAGAAGCCCCGCCTCGCAAAGGATCTGGAACCCGTTGCAGATGCCCAGGACGTACCCTCCGCGTTTGGCAAATCGGATCACCTCGTTCATAATGGGCGAATATCGCGCGATGGCTCCCGAACGGAGATAGTCACCGTAAGAGAATCCTCCCGGCAACACCACCACATCCACATCCTGAAGATCGGTTTCCTTGTGCCAGAGCTCTACAACTTCCTGATCCAGAATGTCCCGCAATACATAGACCGTGTCCATGTCGCAGTTGGACCCGGGAAAGATCACTACACCGAATTTCATGACAAGCCCTTTGATTTTGAGTCTCAAAGTTATCGAATTTTCCGCTGCATCAAAAAAATTCCTCTGTCCTCTGCTTCTGAATTTTATTAACTTTGATAAAAATCTGCCCGTCATGAAAAAGATCCTGAAAATTTTAGTGTATTTCCTGTTATTGCTGGTCGTAGCTTTCGGGGTTTTTCTGTTGTATGCGACCCTCACGGATTATGATCCTCCGGAGGTGGAGGTGGTGTACCGGTCGCAGTCTCCCGACACACTGACCGTCCCCGACACTTTTTCCGTGATGACCTGGAACATTGGTTACTGCGGTCTGGGCAAGGAGATGGATTTCTTCTATGACGGAGGCAAACAGGTGCGTGCCAGCCGGGAGAACACGCTCAAATACCTGAAAGGGGTGAAGGATTTCCTGAGCTCGGTCGATACCCTTGATTTCCTTCTTCTGGAGGAGGTGGATTTCCATTCCAAGCGAACCTATTACATCAATGAGCTGGATACCTTCCGGAGGATCTTGCCGCGGCACCGGGCTTTCTCTGCTCTCAACTACAATGTGGCTTTCGTTCCAGTACCTCCCACTGAGCCCATGGGAAAGGTGAGGTCCGGTCTGGTGATCTTTTCCCGTTACGAACCTTCGTTGGTGGAAAGACGTGATTTCCCCGGCAGTTATGACTGGCCGACACGTCTGTTCATGCTCGACCGTTGTTTCCTGGCAGCGCACTTTCCTCTCTCCGATGGTCATGAACTGCTTGTGATCGTAACCCATAACTCAGCTTTCGACGGAGGCAGGCTCAAAAAGAAGGAAATGGCCTACCTGAAAGAATATCTGTTGGAAGAGGCGGGGAAAGGGAACAGGATCGTGGTGGGAGGAGACTGGAATCAGAACCCTCCGGGGTATGAGGACAAGGCTTTCAACGAGCGATCGGGGTACTCCAACTTCCTGGCCATGAGCATTCCGCAGGATTATCTGCCCGGGGTCTGGCACTGGGCGGTAGATACCACCGTGAAGACCAACCGTGCCAACCTTACTCCATACGTGCCGGGGGAAACCCCCACCACCATCCTCGACTTCTTCCTGCTCTCGCCTGCCACGACACCCTTGCACGTCCGGGGGATCGATCTGGGTTTCCGTTACAGCGATCATCAGCCGGTAATGCTTACCTTCAGTTGTGATACCCTGGGAGGGAACACCGTTCCCTCCATGCCTTCTCCTTGAATCGGGAAGAATACCGGAAGATTCATTTTCCTGCACATATGTTCTGTTGTTTTTCCTTTTCCTATCCTTTTTCTATCTTAGAACATTCAACTGACGAAACACCTCTCCCATGAGCGAAGAGATCCTGCGGGCCCTGATGCAGTTGTTCGCCCTGATCGTCAAACAGGATGAGGGTGTGCAGGAGAAAGAATACCACTTCGTCAAACAGTTCCTTTTTCGGCAGTTGGGAGAAGAGGAAGCCGGTGAATACCTGCGGCTTTTCGAGGAGTTCGCGGAGATCGATCCCGACAGGATCGGTCAGGTGAAACAGATGCGTGCTCCTTCGGTAAAGGATTCTGTGCGGATCTTCGGTATCTGCAAGAAGATCAACCGAACTCTCAACAGGGAACAAAAGGTGGTGGTGCTGTTGCGTCTCTTTGAATTGCTAAACAGCGCCGGGAAGTTCACCGTTCAGCGGATGAACATCGTCAATACCGTGGCCGAAGTGTTCCGTATCCCTCCTGAGGTATGTAATCTCATGGAACGTTTCGTCAGGTACGATGACCCGGAAAAGCTCGACGAGGAAGAGATTTATATCCTCGCAGGTGAGCGCAAGGTGCTGATGAAGGCCCGGTATCAGTACCGCCGGGCTCTGGAGGGGAATGTCTATTTCATGCGTGTGCCTGAGGTGGAGTTTTATTTCCTGAAACACACCTGCACGGGCGATGTTTATCTCAATGGTCTGCCCGTAAAGAAAGAAACGGTCTCCCTTTTCGCGCCTGGCAGCAGCCTGCACCTTCCTCACGGGAAACCGGTTTATTACAGCGATGTCTCCGCACGGTTCATGACGGGCCACGACATCATCCCCATCAGTTTCGAGGTCCGTCAGGTCTCTTACCGCTTCCCCAACGGGACGTTCGGCATCCGGGAGATCACTTTCAGCGAAAGCCATGGCAAGCTCGTAGGCATCATGGGAGCCAGCGGTGCCGGGAAAACCACCCTGATGAACGTGCTCAGCGGAAGCCAGGAACCTACGGAAGGGACCATCACCATCAACGGATACGATCTTTACCGGGATCAGGAAAAACTGAAAGGGATCATCGGATACATCCCGCAGGATGATGTGCTCATCGAGGAACTTACCGTATACCAGAACCTGTGGTATAACGGACGTCTCTGTTTTCGTGACATGGAAGAAAAGGAACTTGATGAGCTGATTACCCGTGTACTGCGGGAACTTGATCTTTACAATGTGCGCGATCTCAAGGTGGGGTCGCCGAAAAAGAACATCATCAGCGGGGGCCAGCGCAAACGGCTCAACATCGCCCTGGAACTGATACGCGAACCTTCCATCCTCTTTCTGGACGAGCCCACCTCGGGGCTCTCCTCACGCGATTCCGAGAACGTGATGGACCTGCTGCGTGAGCTTGCCCTCAAAGGAAAGATGATCTTCGTGAATATCCACCAGCCCTCTTCCGACATCTATAAGATGTTCGACAAGGTGCTGATCCTCGACGTGGGAGGTTATCTCGTTTATTATGGCAACCCCATTGAGGCGGTCGTCTATTTCAAAAGAAAGGACGCCCAGATCAAAAGTGATGTGGGGGAGTGCCCGGTATGTGGCAATGTCAATCCGGAGATCATCTTCAACATTCTGGATGCCAGGGTGGTGGATGAGTATGGCCGCTATACGGAGAAGAGAAAGGTCCCGCCGGAACGGTGGGCTGCCTGGTTCAGGGAAAAGATCACGATGCCCCGTCCGGAAAAAGGGGGACGACCTCCGGCTTCCTCACTCCGTGTGCCCGGCAAAATAAAACAGTTCCTTGTGTATGTCCAGCGGGATGCTCTCAGCAAGCTGGCCAACAGACAGTATGTGTTGCTGAACCTGCTCATCGCTCCCATGCTGGCATTCATCCTGTCCTATATCATCCGTTATGTGGCCGACCCGCAGACGGATGTGTATATTTACCGGGAGAACGACAACATTCCCATTTATATCTTCATGTCCCTGATCGTTGCCCTTTTTCTGGGGCTGATCATCAGTGCCGAGGAGATCTTCCGCGACCGTAAGATCCTGGAGCGGGAACGCTTTCTGATGCTTTCCAGGGGCAGTTACCTTTTTGCCAAGATCACGGTCCTGTTCATCATCTCTGCCTACCAGGCGGGGGTGTTCGTGCTGATCGGGAATTCCATCCTGGGTATCCGGGGGATGTACTTCACTTACTGGCTGGCCCTGTTCACCACGGCAGCCTGTGCCAACATGCTGGGACTGATCATCTCTTCCACATTTAATTCTCCCATCACCATCTATATTGTTGTTCCTTTGCTCATCATTCCGATGATGGTGCTCAGTGGAGCCATGTTCAGCTTCGACAAGCTCAACCGGACCATCAGCAGCGTCGACAAAGTACCGGTGATCGCTGAACTGATGCCTACCAAATGGACCTATGAGGCCCTTATGGTAAGACAATTCAAGGACAATGCCTACGAGCGATATTTCTTCGATCTGGACAAGCAGGAGAGTCAGGCGGATTTTCAACAGGTATACCGTATCCCGAGGTTGCAGGAAGCACTCAACCGGACCGTGACCCTGCTCAACCAGAAAAAGCTTTCCAGGGATGATCCCGGTAAACTTCCCCTGCTTCGCAATGAACTGTCCAAGGAGAACAGGCTCAACAAGGAGGTGCAGTTCCCGTGGATCAGCCGTCTCCAACCCGACAGCTTCGATATCGATCTTTCACTTAAGGTGAAGAATTACCTTGAAGAGCTGGCCTCCTATTACAACAGGAAACTGTTGGAAGCCAACGGAAAAAAACAGAAATTGCTGCAATATATGCTGGATACCGATCCGGCCCGGTACCGACGCCTCAAGGATCATTACTACAACGAGAGCCTGGCCGACATCGTCATGAAGGTTTTCGAGAGAAACCGGATCATCGAATACCACGATCATCTGATCCAGAAGTATCATCCCATCTTCCAGGATCCCGATACGCGTCACTGGCTGGGGATACGTGCCCATTTCTTTGCACCCAGGAAATATTTTGCCGGCCGGTTTTATGATACTTTCGTTTTCAATGTGGCCGTCGTATGGGTGATGATCATGATGCTCTATCTGTTGCTTCATACCGATCTTGCAAGGAAGGTGCTTGAGACCTTTGAGAACCGTAAATGGCGAAAAAAATAATTTGATTTTCTTAAATAGTTTAGTTACATTTAGTTCCCGAATCTTTCAAAACGGTGGATCATGAGAATCTTTTTCAGCTGGGTCGTTGTAGCCGTTCTTCTTTTTGCTTCATGCAAAGGAGGCAGCGGCAAAAAAGAAAAGGACACGTTCGAGGTCCCGGATTCGGTGATAGCGGAAAAACCTTCGCTTCTTGAGGAGGAAGTGACCGAGGATATCATCGACAACCTGGCTTCGCCGGTTGAAATAGCCGATCTGCTCAACCGGCTGGAGATCCCTTTCACGAACAGCTTTCTTTTTCCTGCCGGGAAGATAAAAGAGATGGAGACGGATGTCCAGAAGGCCTACGGACTGGGTCTTTATGGAGCCGATCTGGGATATCAGGCCATGTACGGAAAAAATACCCAGATCCTCGACTATATCACCAACATCAAGGATCTGGCCGAGGATCTTCGTATTGGTCAGTTCTTCGACTTTTCCACCCTGAAACGGCTTTCCCAAAGCAAGTCGAACCTGGATTCCCTGATGTACATGGCGGTCCGCAGCTTCAATGATATTGACAAATACCTCCGTAAACAGCATCGTGGCGAGGTGAGCGCCATGATCATCACAGGACTGTGGCTCGAGGGGATGTACCTGGCCACACAACTTCAGAAGAACTACCCCCGTCCGGAGCTGAAGGAAAGGATCGGGGAGCAGAAGATCATCATGGAAGACCTTTTCACCCTCCTGGACAGATATCGCGACAACAAGGAGATCGAAAAGTTACTGACAAGGCTTGCACCGCTCAAACAACTCTATTCCGGAGTGAAGATCACGGTCAACCCCGGAGAACCGGAGACCGTGGAAAAAGACGGAAGGCTCGTCATCATCCAGCATGAAGAGAGCGTGGTGGAGTATCCGGATAGCCTCCTCGATGACATTGTGGCTGAGTTCTCAAAAATAAGAGGAGAGATCCTTGGTGAATGAATTCTATCCATTGGTCAAAATATAGGAAAAAGGATGTCAGAGAATTCATTATATTTGTTTGGCTAAATACGGCGGTCATGAAAGGTTCGGGTCAGAGGACTTTCTATTGGGTTTTTCTTTTTTCCCTGATGCTCATACTTCCGGCAGGAGTGCTTCGCGGCCAGGAGCAGGATAAACTGGTGAGCCTGTGTGTGAGGGAGAGTGGCGAAGATGCTGCCTACCTGAAAGATTATGTGGTGAAACTCCCCAAAGCCACTTCAAAAGATCGCGTGCCGGTAGCCAAACATACCCTGGTGCTGGTGAAAAATACCCATTACCGTTTTACCATCTGTAATTCCGAAAAATATCCGGGTAAGGGGATCATCAAGATCTACGATACCAAAGGTCTGATCGCATCCAACTACGACCCTCAAAAGGATAAGATCTACAATTCGATCGATTTTATCTGTAAAAAGACCGGACCTTACACCGTTTTTATCTCATTCAAGGACGGTGAACAAGGCATGGCCGTAGGGATTCTCTCTTATGTGAAGAAGTAGGAGTCCCTTTTCAAAGGATTATACGTGCGATCAGCAATCCCAGGAACCCTGCAAGATAGAGGTTGAAGAGCACGCTCTTAAGACGCGTGATACGTTCCCCTGAAAAATAAAGTGAGAAAAGCAAAGAGAGGGAAAGAGCCAGGTATGGGAATACGGCCCCCGGATCCTCCTTGTGTATTATCATAAGTATTACCGCCACCACTGCATTCCAGAAGAAGATCATATGGAACTTCCGGGAACGGATCTTCATTCCCGACAAGGCATAGAGGCCATGGAACGAAGTCACGAGGATGAGCAGGGCGAGGTAGCCGGCCATAAAGTGTTGAAAACGATCAGGAGAGAAAGGAGACCATTGGGCAGTGAGACCCGGCAGGATCAGCCTGTTCAAAATGGTTGCCGGATCAAGACCGAAAAGATAGGCTGTAGCCAGATAAAGGTACCAAGGAGTGAGAAAACCCAGGAGGCTCACCAGCCATTCACGAGGATAAAAGGGGCGTAGGGTGATCAGGGCGATCCACAGGATAGGTAAGAAAAAGATTGCCTTGATCGAGAAAAGAGAAGCAATACCCACCCATAGGGCGGCAGGGAAATAGGAAAGATCAATACGGTTGTTTCGGTAAGTGCGGAAAGCAAGGAAGATCGCACCAAGAAAAAGCGGCACGGTGAAGGCCAGATCACTCATGGCTGCCAGCCCCAGAACGGGAGAGGTCAGACTCGCCAGAAAGAACAGGGGAAGGAAGGTGCGGCTCTTGAGGAAGAGATATTGATTGTTGAGAATCACCAAAAGATAACCGGAGATCAGGAATACAGCAAAAAAAAGAAGTGTCGTTGCTGTTACAGGAAGATGCTGAAGCGACCTGAACAGTCCCTCAAAAGGTGCCGGAGAAAAGACGCAACGCAAAGGGAAAAGATCCGGCCGGACAAAAGCCGGCATCCAAGAAAGGATGGAAAGAAAGATGATCCATATCATCTGACGGGGATGGTACCCCTGAAGACTTTTCAGCATCTTTGCTATCTCAGATCAAAACCAATGTCTTTACGGTAATATTTCCCTTCAAAGTCGATCTTTTCCGCGAACTCATAGGCACGTCCCAGGGCCTGTTCCATATCCTTCCCGTATGAGCTGACGGCCAGGACCCTGCCGCCGGCCGTGACGACCCCCTCGTCGGTCAGCTGCGTACCTGCATGGAAGAGGACGGTATGATCGGGGATGTTGTCGGGAATCGTTATTTTCTTGCCCTTTTCGTAGGAACCCGGATAGCCACCCGATACGAGCATCACGGTAGCTACCGCCTCCTCCCTGATCCTGATCTCCAGGGATTCCAGGTTGCCCGTGGCCAGGGCCTGGAACAAGGGAATGATATCCTGATCGATGCGGGGGATCACGGCCTCTGCTTCCGGATCCCCCAGGCGAACATTGTATTCCACTACATAGGGATCACCTTCCACGTTCATCAGGCCGAAATAGAGAAAACCCCGGTAGATGATCTTTCTTTTTTTCAACCCTTCGATGGTGGGGCGGATGATGCGCTCTTCCACCTTGGAGAGAAACTCTCCGTCGGCAAAGGGAACAGGAGAGACCGCCCCCATGCCGCCCGTGTTCAGACCGGTATCTCCTTCACCCACTCTTTTGTAGTCTTTTGCCTCGGGGAGGAGGAGATAGGTGGACCCGTCGGTGAGAACGAAGACCGAGCATTCGATCCCTTTCATATACTCTTCGATCACAACCTGGTTGCTTGCTTCACCGAATTTGCCTCTGAACATTTCACGCAAGATCTTCTCCGCTTCCGGCAAGGTCTCGGGAATAAGAACACCTTTCCCGGCAGCCAGCCCGTCCGCTTTCAGGACATAAGGAGGTTCCATTTCGCGCAGGAACGCCAAAGCCTCCTGTTCAGAATTTTTTGTGAAAGTACGATGACGTGCCGTAGGGATACCCTCTTCTTCCATGAAAGACTTGGCAAAAGCTTTGCTTCCTTCAAGCAGCGCTCCTTCTCTGGAAGGGCCGATGATGAATAAGCCGGAAAAACGGTATTGGCTTCTGAAATAATCGTAAATGCCTCTTACCAGCGGGGCTTCCGGCCCGACGACCAGCATCTGGATATCATGATCCAGGATGAACCCTTCGATGGCAGGGAAATCAAGAGGATCAAGCTGGACATTCTCTCCCAGTGTGGCGGTTCCTGCATTCCCTGGTGCGATGTAAAGATCATCGCTCAACGGACTTTGCGCTATCTTCCAGGCCAGGGCATGTTCCCGGCCTCCGGATCCCAATACCAAAACGTTCATCTTTCAATGAGTTTCGTTCGGGGGATAAACTTAATGATTATTGTCCGAATTTCGAACGTTTCCTTACAGAAAGCCCTCGACATGAACAAAAAAAGGATGCCTGTGAAAGCATCCTTTTTACAGGTTTCCGAGACCGGAGATCATTTTTTCATGATGAAATTCGGAAGCTTGTAAATGAAAACGATCTCATGACTTCCACTCGTCTGGGTCCGGATATCGGATACGGCCAGATCGTAGTTATAGCCGAAAATGAGATTGTCGTTCTGGTAACCTACCTGAATGCCCAAAGCATCTCCCGTACGGTACATCAGGCCGAAATGGATCATTTTGCTGAACACAGCTGTCATCTGGATGTCTGCCTGGAAAACGCCGGCTTCGATCAGTTTCATCATTACCGCCGGCTGAAGGGATATGTTTTCATTCACGTCGAAACGATAACCACCGTTGAGGTAGTAATGCCGTACTTTTTTTTGTTCTGATACCCCTTCTTCCCCGATGTTGATCTTGCCCTGGAAAAGACTGGCCACTGTCAGGCCGACAAAGTAGTTTTCCCCGTAAAGCAAGGTCCCGAAGTCGGCATCGGGGACGAACTTTTTGGTGTCACCCAAAAGGATCGGGTCGGTGGGGTCTTCCATTGACAATTCATCTTTGGCCAGATAATATTGATAGAACGAACCGGTCAGGCCAAAAGAGAGATGAGGGCCGTTCTCGCTGAGAGGGATGTGATAAGCGTAAGTCATCTCAAAACCTGTGTTGCGCAATGGCCCCTGAGAGAAATTGAAAAGCTTCAGTCCTGCGCCCATTCCGTCGGCCACAGCGATGTTCCCGCTGAGCGTCTGGATGGAAGGGGAGTCGTCGATGCCTACCCACATTTTTCTGATCATCAGTGTGATCGGAGCATAGTCGGTGCTTCCTGCTGCAGCGGGGTTGACCAGGTACTGGTCCCAGTTGTATTGGGAAACCACGGGGAACTGCTGGGCTGCCACCCACAGGCCGGTCAGCAGGAACAGTATGACAGGAAAGATGAACTTTTTCATGGTTCAGTTGCTTTTCACAAATTCTTATTTGACGATATTGACCGTGCCGGAGTAGGTTTTTTCTCCGGGGCCCAGTTCGATGATGTAATAATAGGTGCCGGCAGGCAGTTCTTTGCCTTCATAGGTGCCGTCCCACGGTTCGGTATATCCTTTGGATGAGAAGACCTGCTTGCCCCACACATTGAAGACCTTCACGATACAGTCGGGATATCCCTGGATGCCGCGGATGTTCCATACGTCGTTCTTGCCATCGCCATTGGGGCTGAACGCGTTGTAGATGATCAGCGAGCAGTCGGAGCCTTCTTCTACGGTGATGGTTTCGCTGGTAACGGGGCCGCAGCCGTTGGCATCGTTCACCATCACCTGGTAAGTGCCGATCTCCAGGGAAGTGAAAGAACCATCTGTACTGCTGTCCACACGGGCCCCTTCGGTGGTCATCAGCAGGTACGAAAGAGGAGGTGTACCTCCGGCAGCGGTGACACTGATCGTGCCATCTTTGTCGGACGGACAGGTAGGTGTGGCATCCGTACTGACAATGACCAGAGCATCCGGTTCGTTGACACGTACCGTATTGCCTGCCGTGACACATCCGTTGCCGTCTTGTACGGCGATATCGTAATCCCCTGCGGAAAGATCAACGAAGGCGCTGTCGTTCTGGAAGGTGGTCCCACCGTCAATGGAATAGCTGTAAGGCCTGGTCCCTCCTGAGGCGAGGATGACGATCTTTCCGTCGGTTTCTCCGTGGCAGGAGATGTCGGTCACCTGCTCATCAAGGGTAAGGCCCGGAGGAGCGTTCAGCTGTGCTGAGGATTCGGCAGTACAACCGTGTGCATCCTTTACACGGAGGGAATACGTTCCTGCAGCCAGACCCTGGAAAGTGCTGTCATCCTGGAAAGTGGACCCTCCGTCGATGGAGAACTGATAGGGGAGGGTCCCCCCGCCGGCGTGGATCACCAGTGAACCGTCGTTGCCGGAAGCACAGGTGGGATCGTTCATCTCAACGATCAGGATAGAGAGCTGGGAAGGACCGGCTACCGTATATGTGTTACCGTTCAGAAGACAGCCGTTGGCGTCGCGAACGGCGACCGTGTAATCGCCGGAGGCCAGGCCGGTGAAATGGCTGTCGCTCTGGAAGGTTGTGCCTCCGTCGATGGAATATTCCAGCGGAGACGTACCTCCAGAAGCGTAAACGGTAATGGCACCATTGGCATCCCCGAAACAACCTGATACATCGGTCACAGCTGCCGAATCGATCACAAGAGCAGGAGGCTCTGAGATCGTAAAATCGAAAGTAGATGTACAGTTGTTGGCATCCGTAACCGTGAGCGTGTAATCCCCGGCCGGAACATCGGAAAGATCTTTACCTGTCACGTTTCCGGGTGTCCATAGATAATTGAAAGGAGCGGTTCCACCGGAAACAGTGGTGATGATGGAACCGTCGCTGTTACCGGGACATGTGACGTCGTTGATGATTGCATTTACCTCAATGGGCAGGGGTTCGCTGAGCGTTTTCGTGGCCTGGGCCGTACAACCGTTGCCGTCGGTGACCATCACGGTATAGGTGCCTGCTTCGAGGTAACTGGCCGTTTTGGTGGTTTGGGCACCGGGGTCATCCCACTGGTAAGCATAAGGGAGGGTACCTCCCAAAGGTTGGGCCTCCAGTTCTCCCGTAAGATCCCCGTTGCAAAGGATCCCCTGGATCACATCAATGCTCACCGTCAATGCCGGTGGTTCACTGATGGTGATATCTGTCTTTTTCACTACGCAGTTGTTGTTGTCTATGACCGTCACGCTGTAGTTTCCGGGAGCAAGATTGGCAATATCTTCCGTGGTAGCGGTAAAACCGTTCGGACCGATCCAGGAATAGGTGTAAGGAACCCAGCCGCCCGTGACCGTGATATCGATTTTTCCGTCATTTTTGCCATTGCAGGTAACGTTTTGTATGTTGGGTACCTGAACAGTTAACTCTTCGCTGGGTTGTGCGATACGAACCGAGGTACTGGCCGTCCTATTGTCCGTTTGATCAGTGACCGTGACATTATAAGTACCCATCGGGACATCCGAGAGCGAAGGAGAATTGCTGCCGACCGAGGCTCCAACGCTGTTGGTCCAGGCGTAGACGTAATCTCCCGAACCTCCCGTTACCGTAACGTGGGCGTATCCGTCGCTTCCGTTGTAACATGAAACATCTTTTACCGAATCGATGGAAGCGATCAGGGCGGTGTTATCTCCTACCAGGAAAGTCGTATCCTGAAGACATCCGGCCTGGTCCTTGACGGTTACTTTATAGTCGCCACCCACATCCAGTCCTGAGAGATCTTCGGTGGTGGCACTGAACCCGGATGGTCCTTCCCAGGAATATGTGTAAGCAGGTGTACCTCCCTGTACGTTCAGGTCGATGGCCCCGTTGGCTCCGGGAGGCCGGACAATATCGGTAACCGAGGAGCCTGCAAAAGTGATGGGATCGGGCTGCTCCACGGTGAAACTCGTGTCCAGGGTACATCCATGATCATCTGTGATTGTCAGGGAATAATCACCTGCAGTCAGACCGTTCTGATCTTCCAATGTCTGATTGACACCGGAACCGTTGGTGGTGGTCCAAAGGTAAGAATAGGGTTGGGACCCGCCCGTAACGGTGATGTCGATAGCCCCATCGGTACCGTGGGGACATGTGACATCAGTGATGGAGGCCGTCACACGGATGGCAGTGGGTTCGGAGATGGTGAAAGCCACCGAATCGGTCTTGTTGTTGGCATCGGTTACCTTGACCCAGTAGTCCCCGGCCGGCACATTGGTCAGGGTGGAGTCGGCCGTGCCGTCATCGTAGCTCCATTCATATGTATAAGGCGAGGTCCCGAAATATGGGGTAACTGTAGCCGACCCGTCGGACCCGCCGTTGCAGGTTACGGAAGAGGTCTTGACCGTTACCGAAAGCGGATATTCATAATGGAAAAGGAATCCGTCGCTGTTCGGGCTGTTGGTGTTGGTGAAAGTGAAAGTGCCGGCCGTGATCTGGGTGGAAGTGAAATATCCTCCGATGAGGGTCTGACCCGTTTGATCGATGGTAACGGCAGTGCCGATATCTTCCAGGTCCCCTTTGATCTCCTGAGCCCCGATGGTTTGCCCGGAGGTACTGTAAACGGCAAATCCTGTGTTGATATTGGAACTGGAACCACTATCCAGAGTGTCCTGGTTGAAAATAATCTGTCCGGAATACATTCCTGCGAATTCGACCAGGTTCTCGTGAAGTGCAATGCCGTAAGCATTGTCCGCTCCGGGAGAGCCGTTCCTTCTTACCCACTGCAGGTCCCCGTCACGGTTGTATTTGGCAAGATAGAGATCCATACCTCCGAAACCTGGCAAAGGTGCTGCTTTCAACGTGGCCGTACTGTCAAAGATAAGCGGGTCGGCTCCTGTTTTTCCTGTGAAATAATAGTTGCTGTAGATGTCAGAACCGGCGGAATTGACATGGTCATAGCCGGTACCAGTTGCAGTCCTGCTCCACAGGAAATTCAGATTATCGTCCACTCTGAGCACAAGAATATCCATCTGTGTAGGGTTGACTACGGCAGAATCATCCTGCGTGAAATAGATCTTGTCCACCAAGTCACCCCCTATGAAATAACCTCCTGCCGCACAAATGGATATGTCTTTCAATGCTGTATATTTGACAGTGACCACATAGTGCTTGATATTGATAAAGTCACCAGAAGCATTGAACTCGGCAATGTACTGATCTTTTGGACCAACAGCCGTAATGGTCTGGTCATTGGTGCCGTCAGAATAGATCAGTTCTGTTTTGAAATTCCCAACAACTGCAAAGGTATTCTTGGACCGGTTGAATTCAATGTCGAGTATCTTTTCTGTATTGGTTCCCCAAAAAAGATGCTTGGCCCACTGAAAAGTGCCCGAAGTGGTGTATACAGCTACAAAAGCATCAAAATTATTCACGTTTTCCAGAGAATCGGAAGGAGTGAAATAAATTGCGTAATCCCGGAAACTTCCACCTACATAAATGTTCCCTGATCCGTCAAGGGAGATATTCCCTACAGCTTCTTTTCCGAGTCCGCCCATGGTCACGCCCCATCGGTAGGTGCCGTCGGACGTAAAGCTGCAAAGGAAAATATCAACATCTCCTTTCAGGGTAAAGGTATGCCCTGAGATAATCAGGTCATCCGTATCAAAAGTTCCCAACACATAGCTGTTGTCCTGGTCATCAACGATGACACTGGTCACAACAACGTTACCGTTGCTTTCAAATTGCTGGCCCAAGGTCCAATTTTGAGCTTGGACATGTGCATAAATAAAGAAGAAAAGGAGAACAGTGGCGAACTGAGGTCTCATGTGAGCAGGTTTTAATTCTTCGTAATAGTTACCACACAATTTCGTACATTAGTCAAAGTTAGGAAAAAATCGGAAAAATGTAATGTACAGGAAATGAATATTCGTCAAAATCTTAAACGAACCGCCATTATGGTTCCCTATTTTGGGAAGTATCCACCCGGTTTTTTACTTTTTCTGAAAAGTATATCGTTTCTTTCGTCATATGATTGGTATATTCTGAGTGACCAGCCTGAATTGCATGCTCTAACTTCTGGATTTTCGCATATTCATTTTTTATCATTTTCGCTTGAGGAAATTTCTGAAAGGGCTTCGAGGAAACTGGGTTTCCCTGTAGCAATCAGAGAGGGATACAAGATCTGTGATCTGAAACCGCTGTTGGGGTTCATCTTTGAGGATTTGATACGGGATTATGCCTATTGGGGTTATTCGGATACGGATCTGGTCCTAGGTGATCTGCCTCATTTTTTGGAGCGACCTTACAAAGAAGAAGCGGATGTGATCAGTTTTTACGGTAGTTTTATGTCGGGACCTTTGTCTTTGTTTCGCAACAGGAAAGATGTGAATACCCTTTTCTTGAAAATAACAGATCTTGAGAAGATCCTTGGGGATCCCGATCATTACGGGATGGATGAGAACATCCTCAGGAAAAACGGAAGAAAAGGAACTTTTTGGCGGCTATGGCCTTCCTGTCTGCGAGGGATCTTAATGGAAATGTTTCATGGCAGGTCTGCCCTGCCACATCTGAGGTTCCGCTGCCAATGGTACCGGAAAGCGGCAACGATGGATCCGGTCAGACCGGCGGACCTGACCGAAGCGGTATGGGCCGCGGAACGAAAAGGTGAACTGCACGCTTGTTTCAGTGATTTGCTTTTTTCCTGCAGGTACATGCAGCGAATGAAGAAAAAGAATTGGATATTCATCTGGGAAAACGGAAGGATGATCAATGAAAAAGGAAAGGAAATAGCCGGCTTTCATATGATCGATCTTAAGAAAAGTTTTCATTTGGAGGGTCTGAGTAGATCACTGGGATTTCAAAGGATTGTGATCGGCCCTGAAAGTGTGACGGTGGGATGACCCCAAAAAAGAAACATATTGCAATCATTATCCCCTATTACGGACCATGGCCGGAGTGGCTCCCCTTTTTCCTGAAAAGCTGTTCGGTACACAAAGAATGGGACTGGTTCCTTTTCCATGACCAGCAAGTACCTTCCTGGGTCCCGGAAAATGTACATTTTGTCAGCTTGCCCCTTGAAAAATTGGGACGATTGATCAGGGAAAAGGCAGGAGTGGAGGTTCCTTTGCATGACCCTTACAAACTGTGTGATCTGAAGCCTGCTTTCGGGCTGATCTTTCAAGAATTTCTCAAGCCTTATCCCTACTGGGGATATGGAGATCTTGATCTGATTTACGGCAATCTCTCGGAATATTTCAGACCTGAGATTCTTTCCGGCTATGATCTTTTTTCTACCCATCTTGATTTTGTTCCGGCACCTTTGGTTGTCCTGAAAAATGAGAAGCAAATGAGGGTACTTTTCAAAAAAGTGGAAAGCTTCAGGGAACACTTTTCCCGGCCGTACTACTGTGGTTTTGATGAGCGTCTTTTCCGTTTTTGTCCACCGGGCCCGGAATGGGTCCAACGCTTCATACGCCGGGTAAGGGTAGAAGGAAGTGTCCCCCTTTATCGTACTATTCAGGGAATGAAAAAGATTGGCTTCAGTAATATATTTCAGGGGAAGAAAAAGAAAGAAAATCCGCAGATTGAGAAGGCTCCGAAAGATTTTTCATCGGTGGTCCATCGGGCGGCAGAAAGAGGTACATTGCGTCTTCTTTCACGGCATGAGGATCTGTCCGACCTGGCGCTGAAGAAAAGAGGCATAAAAAAATGGCGGATGAAATGGCATCAAGGTACCCTTATCGAAGAGCTTAGCGGACGGGAGCTCCTCCATTTCCATTTTCAGCTCTTGAAGGGACGACGGAGTTTCCGTATTCCCCCCTTTCAACCTGATAAGGATACTTTTTTCATTACTCCACAAGGATTCTCGTATGAATGAAAAGCACAGTATTCTCTTCCTTGTCCCTTATTTCGGGGAATGGCCTCCCTGGTTGGGTCATTTCCTCAACTCGTGCCGGGAGAATCCTTCCTTTTCATGGGTGTTGATATCGGATGCCCCGAAACCGGTGAACCTTCCCGGCAATGTAAATTGGTATCCTGCCGATCTTGAGGAAATCTCGGAAAAAGTGTCGGAGATCATCGGTAAAAGGGTGCAAATCACACATCCTTACAAGATCTGTGACTATCGCCCGGCTTTCGGGGAAATTTTCAAGGATCTTATCGGCGATCATCCGTTTTGGGGTTATAACGACCTGGACATCATCCTGGGAGATGTGAAAAAGTTCCTCACTCCCGAGAGGCTAGAGCGTTATGATGTTTTTTCAGTAAGGAAAAATTACATGACAGGACATTTTGCCGTTTACAGGAACATCCCAATGATCAACCGTTTATTTTGGAAGATCCCCGGGGTTAAGAAAGTATTTTTCCGCACCGGCCTCCATTATGCATTGGATGAGCGTTCAAGGATAGCAGGAAAACCTCTGGAGAGGAATCCTTTTCCTGCCTGGTATAATTCCATGCGATATCATTTCAAGCATATTTTTGGGAATCCGGTTCGTGATATGACCACCCTGTTGCAAAGTCTTGAAAAAAAAGGGGAGGTTCGTTGGTTCCATAAGGACCTGGTCCGTTCGGACAAATGGTTCTCTGACAGAAACGTCATGGAATGGGAAGTGCTTTGGGAAAAGGGTAAACTGTATGATCTGACCAACAACGAAGAATTATTGCATTTCCATTTCCTTTTGAGTAAAAGGGAACCGGTTTTCCTGAAGAATATAAATACTCCTTCTTCCCGGTTTGTGATCAGTCGTCAGGGGATCCTGCCCGTGGATCAATCATCAAAACTGTAACGTGCCAGGAAGGGGATCTTTTTGATCTCTTCTTCCACAAAGCGGATCAATTCAGGTGTCCAGGGCACGGTGGACCTGCTTTTGTGAGGGGACCGGTAGATCAGTTCCTGGCAAGAACGGTAATAACCCTCCCCGGCTTCGAGCCCAAAAAAATCCATTAGCTTTCGAAGAACAGCATGACTGTCCCGGATCATCTCTTCATGATAGATATCGATCCACAGCAGATCGTTGTTTTGCCGGTAATCCAGGATGGCGTAAGCCCATCTGAAAAAACGTTCAACAGAGTTAAGAAGATCGAGATGGGTTACCCGGTAATCTGGCGGGCGTATTTTTTCATAATACCTGTTCGTCATTGTCGAAATAACATCGAAAGGATTGCGGATCACATGGATGTGATAAACAGGCACGCCCACCTCTTTGCGGAGGAGGGGGAACAGATCCGGATCGGAAACCAGATACCGCGATACGAAGCCTCCTAATTTGTCCCCGAAAAAACGGATCGTTGTAAATCTCCCCTGATAGGAATCTTCAATACGGTAAGAATAACCTGTCCAAACATTCTTTTCTTTTTCCCGGAATATTTTTGATCTGAGCATCAGGGAATAAAAGATCTGGTTCTTCCGGTAACCCGCTTTCAAATGGGCCAGGACGTTCCATTCCATTCCGATGATGATATTGGGATGGGCATCGAGAAGGGCCCCCACTATGCTGTGGCCGCTGCGTGGATATCCAACAAAAAGAATGAAACCCTTCACGTCCCGGAATTTCTTCCGGTGGATCAGACCCATTACACCTGACCTGGTATATTGGTACCAGAACCTGAATTTCTTGAGGACCTTGATCAGAAACTCTTTCATCACGAGAGACCTCTCTTATGGGTATGGGTTATGAAAAAATCTGCAAATTTTTTGTAAAGACGGTGACAAAGATACTGAATTATCCCCAAGGTGAGATAGATGTCTCCTTTGAGGGTGAAACGGGGTTTTTCGGGTCTGTAACCTTCTCTTTTGAGCTCATGCTGGCACAATAGGACAAGGGTTGTCTTTTCATGAGGTCGAAGAGTTTCCTTCCATCTGTCTATGCGTCGAACGTCAGGGACATCGGTGGTCAGGGAATGGATCTTTTTATGGTCATCGGGAAGCCGGTCAAAAAGATCTCCCTCTCCGGAAAACGGATCGAAAGGGTTCACTTCCAGAAGCCGGAACAGCTGCTCAAGGAGTACATCAGGTTGACGTAATAGATCCTCATAGTGCAGGATGTGAACCTTTTCTCCAATGCTTCGTATTCTTTTTAGATACCTTTTCCAGAATAGAGCGGTAAATACGGCATGGGAGCTCATAGGCCTGTCGGTACCTGGGAATAGAGTTTCCTGCTGAGAGGCATATACACCTCTTACATCCCGTATGATAGCCATGTATTCAAGGGGATATCCCTTTCGTGAGGAAAGGGACATGAGATCAGGGAAAAGATCGGCAAGACGTTCTGCTTTGAAAAGAACCCATGTGGCAGCAGGCTTGATCCGCCTTGCCTGCCATTCCAGGATCCTGAGGAAAACTTCCAGTTGGTTGGACGAGGCAGAAAGGACCTCTGTCATCTCCTTGTCATCATAAGGCCACAATCGCAGTTTGGGATCGTGGTGGAAAAGGTGTCTGAGCTTCTTCTTCAGGTCCTTTTCAACCTTCTGTTCCGGACGTGTCAGCAACAGATCGGACAGAGCTTCTCCTTCCGGACAGACTGCTATCTCCTGAGAGCGGCTCAGGATGTGAGAGAGGTAAGTTGATCCCGACCGGTTCACGTATGTCAGAAGGAGGTATCGCAATGGCGTACGGAGATTGGAACTATTTCAAAGATACCGAAAAAATATGTTCCATCTTTTTTTCGAATACAGGCAGGGAGAACTCTTTTTCGAACCGTTTTTTTGCGTTTTCTCCCAAGTTGTAACGAAGGGGTGCGGAGAGGGAGATTTTCTCCAGTGCCTGAGCAAGGGCAATGCTGTCGCCGGGTTTTACCAGTAAAGCTTCCTGTTCGTTCTTCACCATCTCGGGAACAGCCCCGATGCTCGTGGCCACGATGGGGAGTCCTGCCTGCATGGCCTCCAAGAGCACCAGCGGGAAACATTCTTCCTGAAAGAAACTGGGAAAAATGAAAAGATCGGCATCCATCAGTACCCGCTCTTTCTCAGTCCCGAACACGGGGCCGTGCAGCTGCACCACGGAGCGAAGTCCGCCCTCCCGGACCTGTTCCTGGTACCTGCGAAAAACAAGCGGGTCATGGACAGATCCGTAAGTGTCCAGGCGGAATCCGATCCCCTTGTCATGTAAGTGACGAAGAGCTTCCAGCAGCACTCCCAGCCCTTTTTCCTTCAGGTAGTTGGAAATGAAAAGGAATCTAAGCCAAGGTCTTGGATCACGTACGTTTTTCCCCTTCCGCACTGTGAAAGGACGGACGGTGTTGCTGACTACAAAAGTACGGAGAGGCCTGAGCCGTTGATCAAGGATCTCCTGCTCCATCAGACGTTGTGAGACATGGATGACCAGTGACCGGTTGAAGATATAGGGATAAAGAGTGCGGTAGAGCAGGCGTTTTCTGTATCTGTCGATGCCACGGTTGTTGAGATGCAGAAGAATCCTTTTCCCATGCCTTTTTATCAGGAAAAAGAACCAGGCATCCCGCAGGAATCCCTTGCCAACCGGCATGAAAGAAAAGTAGATAAGATCGGGGCGGGTCTTGCGGACCGTTCTCCAGAGCCGTAAGGAGAGATGTATCATCCGCAGAAGCTTGTTCAGCGAGAATCTCCGGATCTCTTTCAGGTCTCTGGACATATCGATCCTCACCAGATATTTTTCATGGCCGGCTGCGATCTTGCTGCTGTGGTAGACGATCTCGTTGAGCATACTCACCCCGTGGACGGGAGGTGGTAGCTGGATGAGATAGAGTATCTTTTTTCTGTTCACTTGAGGCGGTTTTTTATTCCGTTCCACAGTGATTCATACGAGGCTGTGGCCAAAATGGATTGGCGGGCTTTTTCACTGAGGCTCATGCGGAGTCCTGAGTCCTCGTAAATCCGGGTCACGGCTCTCTGCAGGCCGGATTCATCCTTTTCCCTGATGATCACTTCGTCCAGTACCGTCCCCGTTACGGACCCGTCGATATCCCGGGTGATCACAGGCAGACCGCATGCCAGAGCCTCGAGCACACTATTTGGTGGGAAACCTTCCTGTATGGAAAAAAGGATAAAGAGATCGGCAGCTCTGTAATAATTTTCGGGATGAACAGATGGTCCGGCAAAAAGGATCTTTTCTTGCAAAAGTTCGTTTCCCATCTTCCGCAACTCCATGGTCTCTTGTTCCAATGGAGAGAGATGATGACCTGTGGGAAGTGAAAGGTCGCCGACTATCACATAGAGGAAAGGAAAGGGAAGGCGGGAAAGTGCCCTGAACACCGAAACGTAACCTTTGCGATGGATAAGATATCCCACGGAAAGGATCAGGAAACGATCCTCCGGAAGATCCAGGGCCTTCCTGATCTTTGACTTTTCATGGGGGACCAGTGGTGAAAAAAGGAAAATGTCCACTCCTTGCGGATGGACAAGTATTTTCCGGTCATCACCGAGTACGTTTTCCCAGGAATGTGCGAAATCCTTATTGATTGCAAGATAGATGTCCACACTTTGCAGAGCAAGTTTCCGGAACTTCCCGAGCAAATGGTCTTGCGCAAGGGAAGCCGCGTCATCGAAACCGAATAAGGTGGAACGGAAAACCACCTTTTTTCCGAAAAAACGACCAAACAACAACAGGAATTCCCATCCGATCAGATTCCCTCCGTAAACAAGGATCAAGTCGTTCTGTAATACTTTCAGCCAATAGGCAGGGAGAAGGATTGTGAACAGCGAAAGCAGCTTGGTGAAGAGATTACGGTTCCAGTACGCGATGCGCCGGATGGTCATACGTTCTTTTTTCTCAAATGAAGGGTATCGTCTCCCTCTGTTGACCGTCAGAAGGGTCACAGGATACCCCTGCTGGCTGAGGAACAGAGCAAAACGATAAGCATTGTTGCCGCTCCCTGTGCGTACGGGCGGCAGGAAAGCACTGCAGATAAGTATTTTTTC
>Ga0256914_1000580_pt1 | contig 35863 bp, 30 predicted proteins | sample HulkmetaG_FD_191571 | JGI IMG/M metagenome (GOLD analysis project Ga0256914, IMG submission 191571) | Hydrothermal chimney microbial communities from Main Endeavour vent field at the Juan de Fuca Ridge, Pacific Ocean - Hulk | ecosystem: Environmental > Aquatic > Marine > Hydrothermal vents ... | reverse complement strand
CCCGCTCGCAGGCCTTGCAACCGATGCAACCCACCTTGCAGACCTTTTTCACCTCCGGGCCGAAGTCCTCGTTGGAGCACTTCACGACCACCACCTTGGAGTGCCTGAAGGGCACCATGGAGATGAGGTTCCTGGGGCAGGCCTTGGCGCAGGCGCCGCACCCCACGCACTTTCCGTAGTCCACTTCGGCCAATCCGTCCACCACGTGGACGGCGTCGAAGGCGCAGGCCCGGACGCAATCCCCGAAACCCAGGCACCCGTAGGCGCAGCCCTGGACTCCAGCGACCATGTTGGCGGCGGCGCAGGAGGGCTCGCCCAGGTATTCCTTCCGCCCCAGCCGGTCCCCGTACTTGGCGTTGCAGTGCACCACCGGGCGTTCCGGAACCTTCTCCTCCACCTTCACGCCCATGATCTCCGCCAGGGCCGCCGCAGCGGCAGGTCCCCCAACGGGGCAGAGGTCCACCGGCGCCCCGTGGAGGACCACCGCCTCCGCGTATTCCCCGCATCCCACGTAACCACATCCGCCGCAATTCGCACCGGGCAGGGCGGCCGAGGCCGCTTCCACCCGGGGGTCGGTCTCCACGTGGAAGGCCCGGTCGGCCCATCCCAGGACCAGGGACATGACCACCGCCAGGGCCAGCATGGTTCCAGCCGCCGTGAGAATCGTCACAGGCGTAAGCATGATCCCTTCCTCCCTATCGCAAGAAGGCCGCCAGGCCCCGGTCCACGCCGGTGAAACCCATGAAGGCCATGGCCATGATCCCCGCCGTGAGGAGGGTGATCCCAGGGCCCTTCAAAGGCTCCGGAATATCGCAAAGGTCCAGTTCCTCCCGGATGCCCGCCATGGTGGTGATGGCCAGGGCGAAGCCCAGGCCGCCGAAGACGGCCAGGGTCAGGGCCTGGTCCAGGCCCCACATCTCCGCCGGATTTCTGACGCCCGAGACGTGCTTCATGATCTCGAGGCAGGCGAAGAGGATGGCACAATTCGTGGTGATCAGGGGCAGGTAGACACCGAAGGCCTTGAAGAGGGCCGGAAAGAACTTCTTCAAGTACATTTCCACGAATTGGACCGAAGAAGCGATGACGAAGATGTAGATGATGTAGTTCAGGATGGAGAGGTCCAGGACGGCATCGGACCCGGGTGAGAACAAGTGCCATACCCAGGCCGTCACCGGAGCCCCGGGACGGGTGACGAACCAGGTGAAGACCCAGGCCAGGAAGGAGGCGATGGTGACCACGAAGGTCACGGCCAGGCCCATTCCGAATGCCTGGTCCACCCTCCGGGAGACCCCGATGAAGGGGCAGATCCCCACGAAGTAGTGGAGGACGAAATTGTTGATGAAGGCCGCCCCTACGGCGATGAGGAGAATGTCCACGAGATGATCCATGACTCAGCTCCTTCCGGCCTTCTTCCTCGCCGCGCCGAACCACTCCGCAAGCCCCAGGAGGAGCCCCAGGGTGAGGAAGGCCCCGGGAGGAAGGACCATGATCCCCCAGTTGTCCCAGCCCTCGGGCAGGATCCGCATTCCCATCCAGCATCCAGTCCCGAGGATCTCCCTGACCGTGGCGATGCTGGAGAGCCCGAGGGCGAAACCGATGGCGCAGCCCAATGCGTCGGCAAGGGCCGTCCCCACGGCCTGCTTGGAGGCGCATACCTCGCAGCGTGCGATGATGATGCAGTTCACGATGATGAGGGGGACGTAGGGGCCGAGGACCTTGCTCATGGCGGGCATGAAGGCCTGGAGGAACCGGTCGGCGATGGTGACGAAGGTGGCGATGGTCAAGGTGAAGACCAGGATCCGCAAGTGGGGTTTCAAGGCGTTGCGGATGAGGCTCGTGATGACGTTTGCGCAGATCAGCACGAAGGCCGTGGCCCCGGCCATGGTGAGGGCGGGCTTCATGCCGTTGGTGACCGCCAGGGTGGGGCACATCCCCAGGAGTTGGCGGTAGACAGGGTTCTCCGGGATGATCCCGTTGATGAACCTCTCCAGGGCGGTGGGTCCCGATCCTGCCATGGCCTTCACTCCTTCTCCTCTCCGGCGGCCCTCTTCTCCAGGGCGGCCCGGAATTCCCGTACGGCGTCGTTCACGATCCGGCACACGCTCGTGGACGAGATGGTCGCCCCCGTGATGGCCTTGATCTCGCCAGAGCCAGGCCTGGGCTTTCTCTTGACCACCCTCAAAGGCTCGGCGGCGGGCTGGCCCCGGAAATACTTCCGGAACCGCCCCTCGTCCTTGATGTAGTCTCCCAGCCCGGGGGTCTCCTTCTGGTCCAGGACATAGAGCCCCGTGATCTTCCCTGCCCTCCGGTCCAGCCCCACGAGCAGTTCGATCTTGTCGGCGAACCCCTGGCCCGAGGCGGGAAGGACCCAGCCAAGGTGCTTTCCCTCCTCCGAAAGCACCCGGATCGCCCGGATCCCCCCGAGGACGACTTCGCGGCTCTTCCGCGCCGATCCCCCGGGAACCAGCCTCGGCACCTGTCCGAAGGTTTCGTTCCGCTTGTTCTCCCGGATCTTCGGCCCGAGCACGATCTCCACCGCCGCCAGGGAGCTTCCGAAGAGCCCCGCCAGAAGGAGGATGAGCCAGGCCTGGGCCAAGAGCCCCTGGGTCTTTCCCGTTTCTTCCGTCATGTCTCCATTCCTCCCGTGAGGGTCACTTCCGTTCCGGCACGGGACCGCCCAGGGGAAGAGGAACGGTCCACCGGTTGAGAAGGGGCGTGAAGGCGTTCATGAGGAGCACGGCGAACATGACGCCCTCGGGATACCCGCTGAAGAGCCGGATCAGGACCACGAAGAAGCCGATCCCCCCGCCGAAGAGGACCTTGCCCCGGAAGGTGACCGGGCTCGTCACCGGGTCGGTGGCGATGAAGAAGGCACCGAAGAGAAGGGCCCCGCCGAAGAGATGGTGGAGGAGGGTGATCTCCGGGTGCACCCCGGCCAGCAGTCCCAGTCCCCCGAAGAGGAGGGCCGAGAAGATCATGGAGGCGGGGATCTCCCAGGAAGCGGTCTTCCTCCAGCAGAGGTAGATCCCTCCCAGGAGACAGGCCAGGGCGCTGGTCTCCCCCAGGGAACCGTTTACGTTTCCCAGGAAGAGAGGCCAAAGAGCCGGGGAGAGGGCCTGCATCTTCGCCGCCGAGAGGGGAGTGGCCTGGGTGAGGATCTCCGGGCCTGCGCCGGCCACGTAGGCCCCTGCGCCCATGGCCAGGGAGAAACTGATCATCACGAAGGCCCGCCCCACCATTGCCGGGTTGAAGATGTTCATCCCCAAACCGCCGAAGATCACCTTCCCGAAACCGATTGCGGCGAAAGAGGCGATCACCGCCACGTGGCAGGGCGCGCTCCAGGGGAGGGACATGGCCAGGATCACCCCCGTCACGACGGCGGAGAGATCCCCCAGGGACATGGCCTTCTTCCGGAAAACCGTGTGGAACAGGTATTCCGCCGCCAGGCAGGAGAGAACGCAGGTTCCCACCTGCTTGACGGCGTACCAGCCGAAGACCAGAACCGACGCGGCGAAGGCCGGGGCCAGGGCGACCAGCACGTCGGCCATCATCCTTCTCGTGGTGACGCCCTCCAGGGAGAGGTGGGGAGAGGGGGCCGCCAAGAGTGCCCCCCCTCCCCCGGAGGAAACGATCTTCTCCGAATGCCTCGTTGTCCCTGCTCCGGACCTTCTTTCCACCCGATTCTCTTCCACCGGCGTCCCTCCCTGCCTACCGGGGCAGCATGGCCTTTCCCATCCGGATGAGTTGCGTCAGGGGTATTGCGGCGGGGCAGACGTAGGCGCAGGACCCGCACTCGATGCAGGCCTGGATGTGGTAGCGCCTGGCTACGTCCCAGTTCCTGCGGCGGGCCGCCAGGGCGATCCTCGTGGGAACGAGGCGCAGGGGGCAGACCTCCACGCACCGGCCGCACCGGACGCACTCCGTCCGCCGCCCGCGGCCCGTCTCTTCCGATGTGAGCACCGTGATCCCGCTGGTCCCCTTCGTGACGGGCGTATCCAGGTCTCCGACGGTGAAGCCCATCATGGGCCCCCCGGAGACGATCCTCTCCGCCTCGGGCAGGAGCCCCCCGCAGGCCTCGATCAAGTCCCTGTAAGGTGCCCCGACGGGCACGAGGAGGTTCCCCGGCCTGGCGATTCCCCTTCCCGTAACGGTCACCACCCTGTGGGTGAGGGGCTTTCCCCGGAAGAAGGCCCGGGCCAGGGCGGCGGCGGTGCCCACGTTCAGGACCACCACCCCCACATCCAGGGGCAGCCCGCCTGTGGGAACGATCCTCCCCAGGGCGGCCTGGATGAGCTGCCGCTCCCCCCCCTGGGGGTAGCGGGTCTTCAAGAGGACGATCTCCGCCTTGGAAGAAGGAAGGTTGTCCGAGAGAGAACGGAAGGCCTCGGGCTTGTTGTCCTCCAGGCCCAACACCACCCTGTCGGCCCCAACGGCCCGGGCCGCCAGGAGGGCCCCCGCCCATATGGGCCTTGGGTATTCCACCATGAGCCTGTGGTCCGAGGTGAGGTAGGGCTCGCACTCGCAACCGTTCACCACGAGGGTGTCGATCCTCTTTCCCTCGGGAGGACTGAGCTTCACGTGGGTCGGGAAGGCGGCCCCGCCCATCCCCACGAGTCCCCCCTCCCGGGCGGCCCGGAGGATCTCCTCCTGGGCCGGGCCGTCCGGGCCCTCCACGTAGGGCCACTCCCCGCCGAAGCAGTCCTCCAGGAGTTCCCCGCCTCGAGGCCCGCCATCCTCCACCTTCACCGGCACGGCCGGAACCCGCCTCCCGTTGGGAAGAGTCACCCCTGTGAAGCGGGTCACCTTGCCGCCCAGGGGGGCGTGGACCGGGGCGGAGACGAACCCTCCAGCCTCACCCAGAAGGGCTCCCGCCTCCACCTGGTCCCGGGCCTTCACCACGGCCTTGCAGGGGGCGCCCAGGTGCTGGAGCAGGGGGATCCTCAGGACCTCCGGGGCCTCCAGGGCCCGAATGGCCGCCTCCTTCGAGAGCTCCTTACGGTCGGGAGGATGGACCCCGCCGTGGAAGGTCCCCGCGGGCTTTCCCGCCTTCACGGGAGCGCTCATCTCCCCAGCCTCCTCCCCCGGACCAGGAGGACGGCCTTGGCCAGGAAGACGGCGCCGAAGAAACCCGCCAGGGCCCCCAGGAGCCCGCCCGCCCCCTCCTCCTTCCCACGGCCGGCCCAGGCGGCCCCGGCCAAGGCGCAAAGAAGGGGGAAGAGGAAGAGCCCAAGAGAGGCCAGGACCAGCCGGCCCCCTTCCAGCCCCCCCGCATCGGCCCGGACTGCCTTTGCGGTGGGACAGGCCCGGCAATCGCCTCCGCAACCTGGATTCCCTGAAATCCGCGTCACCCTACCCTCCCAATGCCTTGGATTTCCCGTCCGAACGGCCCGGGAGGGAGGCTTCTTTCCCTAACTGGAAAATTTTTTCCCTGACGACCGGATCATTCCCGGCCGCCCCATCGCCCGGGCGTTCCCTGACAGGCCCGCCCATCTTCCCGGAAAGGTCCCCCTCCAAACCCCGCCTTTGCCTTGCTCCCCTCCTTCACCTAGGATCGTCGCCTCGAAACCAGAACGAAGGACGAAACAAGCCCATGGAACGGACACTCATTCTCTTCAAACCCGACGCCCTCCACAGGGGACTGGTAGGCAGGATCCTCTCCCGCTTCGAGGAGAAGGGCCTCAAGATCTGCGGCCTCAAGATGATGCGGATCAGCAAGGACCTGGCCCACCGGCACTACGCCGCCCACAAGGACAAGCCCTTCTTCGAAGGGCTGGTGCGCTACATGACGGGCTCCCCCGTGGTGGCGGCCGTCCTGGAAGGAAACGGGGCGATCGGGGTGGTGCGCAAGATGATGGGCGCCACCTTCGGCTTCAACGCCGAACCGGGCACCATCCGGGGCGACTTCAGTTGTTCCACTTCCTACAACCTGGTCCACGGCTCGGACTCCCCCGAGTCGGCCGAGCGGGAGATCGGCCTCTTCTTCGCCCCCGAGGAGCTCCAGGATTGGACTCCCGGTTACTTCTCCCTCGGTTATGACCCGGAGGAACTCCAGGGCGGCTCCTGATCCTGATCCCTGCAAGGTGAAGGACTTCACCTCCCGGATGCTGGCCCTCCTGGTGGAGGAGATCGGCCCCGAACTGGAAGGCTGGATCCTCCGGGAGGTATCGGCCCACAAGGATTTCCCCGGGGACCTTCTTCTCTTCTTCCACCCCCCCGGTGATCCCGGGGGAAGGCCCCGTTGCCTGCGGGCCGTCGTGGAGAAGGGAAGGGCCAGGCTCCACCTGGAATACACCCCCAGGCCCGCCAAGGAGGCCCATCCCAGGATCCGGACCCTCTCGGCCCGCCTGGAAGGGAGGCCCCTGGAAGGGATCGCGGCCCCTCCGGGGGAGAGGATGTGCCGCCTCCTCTTCGGCCGGGGGGAGGATCCTCCCCGGAGCCTGGAACTCCTCTTCGAGTTCTTTCCCCCGGGGAACTGGGTCCTCCTGGACCCGGAGGGAAGGATCAAGCTCTGCTCCGCCGAGAGGAAGGGGGCCCGAAAAATCCGGCCGGGGGAAATCTACGTCCCGCCGCCACCCGGACCGGCCCGGCCTCCCGCCGGGGAGCTTCCTCCCTGGTTCCCCCGGGAGAAGGGCCGCCGCAACAGGGCCGCCGCCGGAGAGTCCGCCGCCCGGGACGAGGAGATCCTCCGGGAAAAGGGAAAGGCCCGCCTCAGGGCGGCCCTGGAAAAAGCCCTGGCCAAGGCGAGGGGGAGGGTGAAGGCCCTGGAGTCCCAACTGGAACGGACGGCCGAGGCCGAGTCCCTCCGCCGCAGGGCGGAGCTCCTCAAGGCCAACCTCCACCAGATTCCCACTGGCGCAAATGAAGTGGAGGTGAGGGACTGGTTCGATCCCTCCCTCCCCCTGGTCCGGATCCCCCTCGATCCTTCCCGCCCGCCCAGGGAGGTCATGGAGGACCTCTTCAGGAAGGCCCGCCGCCTGGAAAAGGGCAGGCCCATGGTGGAGGCCCGCCTCGCCGAAGCCAGGGAACTGGCCGGCACGGCCGAGAAGGCCCTGGAACTGGCATCCCGGGAGGAAGGCCCCCCCGGAGAGGAGCTGGAGCCCCTCCTGGCCGTCCTGGAGAGGGAGAAGTTCCTCCCCCGCCGGGAACCCTCGAAGAAGGCCCCTCCCCCCAGGGAGGAGAGGAAGATCGCAAAGGCCTCCGGAGGGGAACGTTTCCGGAGGTTCACATCCAAGGAGGGCCTTCCCATCCTCGTGGGAAGGGACAAGCGCCAGAACGACGTCCTCACCCTCCGGGTGGCCCGGGGAAACGATCTCTGGCTTCACGTGGGAGGCGGAGAAGGAGGTTCCCACGTGGTCGTCCGGGTGCCGAAGGGGAAGCAGGCCGGCGAGGAGACCCTCCTGGACGCGGCCCACCTGGCTGTATACTACTCCAAGTCCAGGGGAAGGCCCTTCGTGGAGGTCGTATGGACACAGCGCAAATGGGTCCGGAAGCCCAAGGGGCTCCCTCCCGGGAGGGTCCTGGTGGATCGGTTCAAGACCATGAAGCTCCGTTTCGACGAAGACCGCCTGCGAAGGCTCCTCGCCACGGCCGCCGGAGGGGAGGGGCCGTGAAGGCCGCCGCCCCGGTCCTCTCCGCCCTCTTTCTCCTCCTGGGGGGGTGTTTCCAGCCGCCCGTACCCACCGTCGAACCGCCCCGCATCCGGCCCGCCCTGGGCCGTTGGGAAAGGAGCGGGGAAAAGACCTGGCGCCACCGGGGCGGGAACGAAGGAGTCCTCCTCCTCCCCTGGCGCCCCCCCCTCCGCCTGGAAGTGGAGATCCTCCCCGGACCGGGGTGCCGGGCCGCCGGGATCCTGGCCGGCTACAAAGGCCCCAGGGACACCCAGGCCGTCCTCGCCTTTCCCCCCCCCCGTTGCCGGGCCGCCTATATTCGCTGGGAGGATTCCGGAAGGATCGCGCCCCCCACGGCGGTCCTACCCCTGGAGGAAGCCCGGTGGAAGGAGGGCTTCCGCCTCGCCCTGGAGGTCCGGCGGGACTCTCTGCGGGCCTCCCTCGAAGGGGCCGGACCGGGCATGACCTGGCTTCCGCCCCTTCCCCTCCTGGGGAAGATCGCCCTCTACGCCGACGGACCGGCCCGGTTCGTCCTCTCCGGAAAAGGTCCCGCCCCCGCCCCACCACCGCCGCCCGATCCTTCCCGGATCTGGTCCCGCTTCGCCCGCCCATCCCCGGGAGGAGCCGGGAGGGCCGCCGCCCGACTTGTGGAGCGTTCCCTCTCCGTCCTGAGGAGGTTCAAGCGCCTCTCCCCCAGGGAGGGGGTTCCGGCCTGGTTCTGGACGGGAGAGCCTCTCTTCCGGGAGGCTCTGGCCGCCTGGGCGGCCGAGAGGCCTCCCCTCTCCTCCACTCCCCGCCAGGAGGCTCTCCGCCTCCTGGACCTCCTCGCCCTGTGGTCCTGCCAGCCCGGGAAACAAGCGGCACGAACCCGGGAGCGCCTCCAGGAGGTCGCCCTCGGGCTCGCCGGCTCCAGGAAGGCCGGCGGCCTCTGGGAAGGGGCGGACAAGGATCCCCTGGGAAACTGGATCCTCCCGGGGAGGGCCCTCCTGGCATCCCTCCCCCGGCTCCGGGGCGCCGGGAGGAACCGGGCCTTCCAGGCCTGGCGGACCGCCATGAACCGGATGGTCGAGGCCTTCCTCCCGGGGAAGGAAGGCCCCCCCCGGGCCCGGGGCTGGTCCACCAGAGTCCTCCTGGAGGCCGGCCTCTTCCTGGCCGAGTCCACCTCCCGGAGGGCCGCCCTGTCCACCACATTGAATACCCTCGAGCGCCTTCTCGAGGAAAGGAGGCTCGTCGAGGAGAAGGACGGCCTGTCCCTGGTGGAGAGGGACGGAAAGACCGATCCCTTCCTGGACCTCCTGTGGGCCAGGCTCCTCCCAAGCCTTGGAAGGGGAGCCGTGAAGGAAGGATACAGGGAAGCGGCCCGCCGTGTGGCCGCCCGGGCGGCGGGAAGAATGGAAGGAAGGCCCCTTCCCTTCTCGCTTCTGCGGGACCTCTTCCGCCGGGTCCCGGAACTCGCCCCGCCGGGCACCCTGGCCATCCTGGACTCCACGGGCCGTGTTCTCTCCATCCTCAAGGACGGGACGACCCTCTCCTGGACCACAGCGGGCCCTTCCACCGAGACCGTCCTGACCGCCTTCCCCCGCCTCGTCTCGAAGGAAGAAGGAGAGGTACGGACCTTCCGGGGCCCCCTCTTGGAAATCCTCCACGAGAAAACCCGGGTGGTCCTTCACACCGCCCCCGACCCTGGTTCCCGGAAACCCCCTTCATCCCCGAGAGGTAGTATGCGATGAAACCCACCAAAAGAAGCCTTTCCCTCGTCCTGGCCCTTCTCACCGCCACAGGAGTCCTTCGGGCCGAGTCCCGGACCTGGCAGGTCCCTCCCATCGAGGAGGGTCCCGGGATCGTGGTACGCCTGGACGAATTGGGATCCCTCTACTGGAAGGTCCTCCTCCGGGGAAGGACCATCCTGGCCGAATCCCCCCTGGGCCTCCGACTCTGGGGAAAGGAGGGGAATTTCCTCCGGGGACTGGCCTTCCAGAAGGCGGACAGGCGCCCCGTCCTCGAGCGTTTCACCCTCACCACGGGAAAGCGCCTGGTCAACGAATACCGGTTCAACGAACTGAGGCTGACCTTCAAGAACGAAGGGGGAAGGGAACTTGTCCTCGTCTTCCGGACCGCCCGGGACGGAGCGGCCTTCCGCTACATCCTCCCCGGGAAAGGTGTGATCCTGGTGGAGCGGGAGAGGACCTTCTTCCGTTTCCCCCGGGGAACCCGGGCCTGGATCCTCCCCTGGAAGCGGAACTACGAGCAACTCTTCCAGGAAGGGGAACTGGGCAAGGATTTCCAGGCCGGTCGATACGGCCTCCCCTTGCTCGTGAAGGCCCCGGGTGAGGGGAACACATGGGCCCTCATCCACGAAGCCGACCTGGGCGGGGAATACGCCGCAGCCAACCTCTCCATCCTGGATCCCTCGAAACCCGAGCTGGAGATCTTCCTCCCCGTTCCGCCCATCCGGGACGAGGCCCCCCTTGCCGCACCGTGGCGGGTGATCCTGGCGGGCGGCCTGGGGGACATCGTGGAATCCACCCTGATCGAGGCCCTGAGCAGGCCTTCCGAGGCGAAGGACACATCCTGGATCCGGCCGGGCAAGTGCGCCTGGTCCTGGTGGTCCGAGTCCAGGAGCCCCCACAGCCTGGAGAAGCAGAAGGCCTTCGTGGATTTCGCCGCCTCGCTGGGCTGGCCCTACTGCCTGGTGGACGAGGGCTGGAGGGACCACGACTGGGTGCCCGAGCTGATCCGTTACGCCCGGGCGAAAGGAGTGTCCATCCTCCTCTGGACCCGTTGGACCGACCTGGACACCCCGGAAAAGCGCAAGAAGGAACTCTCCCTCTGGAAGAAGTGGGGCGTCGCCGGGATCAAGGTGGACTTCATGGACCGGGACGACCAGGAGATGACAGCCTTCTACGACGCCGTCACCAAGGCGGCCCTGGCCGAGAAGCTCCTCATCAACTTCCACGGCGCCATCCCGCCCAGGGGCGAGAGGAGGCGCTTCCCCAACCTGATGACCCGGGAGGGCGTCCTGGGGGCCGAGCACTACAAGTGGAGCAAGCGCCCCACGCCGGAGCACAACTGCCTCCTCCCCTTCACTCGCAACGCCGTCGGCCCCATGGACTACACGCCCGTCACCTTCTCGGCCAAGACCAGGCGTACCACCGCCGGCCACGAGCTGGCCCTCGCCGTCGTCTTCGAATCCGGCATCCAACATTTCGCCGATTCCCCCCGGGTCTACGACTCGGCCCCCTACAAGGCGGGCCTGGACCTGCTCCGCCAGGTGCCCGTCGCATGGGACGAGACCCGCTTCCTGGCAGGCTATCCCGGGAAATTCGTGGCCCTGGCACGCCGCAAGGGGAAGACCTGGTACGTGGGAATCATCGCGGCCGGGAACCCCGTGCAGCGGGGCAAGAGGATGGGCGTATCCCTCTCCCGTTTCCTCTCCAGAGGATCCTGGAAGGTGGAGGCCTACGGCGACGCGCCCGGGAGGGAAGGCATCGAAAAGGAGACCTTCACCACCGACGCCGCCCGCCGGTTCTTCCCGAAACTGAAGAAGAACGGCGGCCTGGTCATGGTCTTCAAGCCCCTGTAGGCCCGTGGGAAAGAGCGGGAGGGGGAAGTCCCGCGTATACGAAGGGGAGGCCGGCGGACCCGGGGCCCGCCGCCTCCCCTTTTCGTGCCCCCCCCTCTCCCGGCGGCTCTCAGTCCTTCAGGAACCGCCTCTGGACGGTCTGCAGGATCCCGCCGTTCCTGTAGTATTCCACCTCGATGGGGGAATCGAGGCGGCACCTCAGGGTGATCGTCCTGGTCTTTCCATCCTCGCCGGCCACATCCACCTTCACGTCCTGGGCGGGCCGGAGGGAGTCGTCCACGTGGATCGTGTAGACCTCCTTGCCCGTGAGCCCCAGGGTCTCGGCGTCCTCCCCCTCCTTGAACTGCAGGGGAAGGACCCCCATTCCCACCAGGTTGCTCCTGTGGATCCTCTCGAAGGACTCGGCGATCACCGCCTTGATCCCCAGGAGTGCCGTGCCCTTGGCGGCCCAGTCCCTGCTGGAACCCATGCCGTAGTCCTTGCCGGCGAGGACGATCGTCGGGATTCCCGCGGCCTTGTACTCCTCCGCCGCATCGAAGATGAACTTCACCTTCCCGTCCAGGAAGGATGTGGTCCAGCCGCCTTCCGTGCCCGGCGCGAGCTGGTTGCGGAGCCGGATGTTCCCGAAGGTGCCCCGGGTCATGACCCGGTCGTTGCCCCGGCGGCTGCCGTAGGTGTTGAACTCTTCGGGCTTCACCCCCTTCTCCATGAGGTATCGCGCCGCCGGGCTCTCCAGGGGGATGGGACCGGCGGGGCTGATATGGTCGGTGGTGACGCTGTCCCCCACCTTCACCAGGACCCGGGCCTTCTCGATGGGGACGATCGGCGGCGGTTCCAGGGGCATGTCCTTGAACAGGGGGATCTCCTGGATGTAGGTGCTGTCGGCCGGCCAATGGTAGAGTTCCCCCGACCCGGCGGGGATGGCGTTCCAGAGCTCGTTCTTCTCGAGGATCCCGTCGTAGTTCTCCTTGAACATCTCGGGGGTGACGGCCTGGGAGAGGGCTTCCTGGATCTCCGCCGAGGTGGGCCAGACATCCTTCATGTAGACCGGTTTTCCGTCCTTGCCCGTCCCAAGAGGTTCCTTGAAGGGATCGAAGTCCACCGTCCCGGCCAGGGCGTAGGCCACCACCAGGGGCGGCGAGGCGAGGAAGTTCGCCTTGACGAAGGGGTTGACCCTTCCTTCGAAGTTCCGGTTCCCCGAAAGCACACCGGCGGCGACCAGGTCCCCCTCCTGAATGGCCTTCCGGACGGGGTCCGGAAGGGGCCCGCTGTTGCCGATGCAGGTGGTGCACCCGTATCCCACGACGGAGAAACCGAGCTTCTCCAGGTAGGGAAGGAGGCCCGCCTTGCGGAGATACTCCGTCACCACCCTGGAACCCGGGGCGAGACTGGTCTTCACCCAGGGTTTGCGGGCCAGGCCGGCCTCGACGGCCTTCTTGGCCACGAGGCCCGCCCCCACGAGGACGAAGGGGTCGCTCGTGTTGGTGCAACTGGTGATGGCGGCGATGACCACCGCTCCGTGGCCGAGTTCCGCCTCCCCAGAGGGAAGGGCGGCCCGGGCCGTCCGCTTCGCCGCCTCTTCGTCCAGGGCGAAGCCCCTTTCCTCCACGGGGGCGGCGAGCATCTTCTTCCAGGCGGACTTCATCTCCTTGAGGAGGATCCTGTCCTGGGGCCTCTTGGGGCCGGCCATGCAGGGCTCCACCAGGGAGAGATCGAACTCCACCACCTCCTGGAACTCGGGATCTGGGGTTTCGCTCGTCCGGAACATGCCCTGGGCCTTGCAGTAGGCCTCCACCAGCTCCACCTGCTCCTCGGAACGGCCCGTCTGCCTGAGGAAATCCAAGGTGTTTCCGTCCACGGGGAAGAAGCCCATGGTGGCGCCGTACTCGGGGGCCATGTTGGCCAGCATGGCCCGGTCGGCCACGGTCATGCTCTCCAGGCCAGGGCCGAAGAACTCCACGAACTTGCCCACCACGCCCTTGGCCCGAAGCACCTGGGTGAGCTTGAGGACCGCATCGGTGGGGGTGGTGCCTTCCGGGAGGCTCCCGGTGATCCTCACCCCCACCACGGGGGGAGGAAGCATGAAGATGGGCTGGTCCAGCATGACCGCCTCGGCCTCGATGCCCCCCACACCCCAACCGACGATCCCGAGTCCGTCGATCATTGTGGTATGGGAATCGGTCCCCACGAGGGAGTCGAAGAAGGCCGTGGGGACCCCGCCGATCTCCCGGGTCCGGACCACCTGGCCGAGCCACTCCAGGTTGACCTGGTGGATGATGCCGCTTCCCGGAGGGATGACCCGGAAGTCCTGGAAGGCGTTCTGCCCCCACTTGAGGAACTCGTAGCGCTCCCGGTTGCGCTCGAACTCCTTCTCCATGTTCTTCCGGACAGCCTGGGGGTCGTCGAAGTAGTCCACCTGGACGCTGTGGTCGATCACCAGGTCGGCCGGCACCTGGGGATTGATGCGCTTGGGATCCTTACCGAAACGGGCCATGGCGCTACGCATGGCCGCCAGGTCCACCACGGCGGGCACGCCGGTGAAGTCCTGGAGGATCACCCGGGCCGGCTTGAAGGGGATCTCCTTGGGCTCGGGGGCCTTGGGGTCGTAGGCGGCCAGGGCCCGGACATTCTCCTGGGTCACCACCTTGCCGTCCTCGTTCCGCAGGAGGGACTCCAGGAGGACCCGAATGGAGAAAGGAAGGCGGGAGATCTTCCCCAACCCATCTTCTTCGAGTTTCCCCAGCCTGTAGTAGACGAAGGTCCCCGCCGAAGTCTCGAGTTCGCTGCGGGCGCCGAAGGAATCCAGGTTTCGCGTGTCGTTCATGGCAGAATCCCCCTGGGGGTTCGGTCGTTTTCGGGTGAATTCCCGGCTATTGGGCGCCCCCGGCCCCTCCCTGTCAAGGAAGGAGCTCCCGGCCCGGCCCGGGACCGCCCCAACAGGGGCTCCCGGCCCTTACGGCAGGATCAGGGTTTTCCCACCAGGGCGGCCCCGCCGGGGGAGACGATCAGGCCCAGGGGATTGGCCTTCGGATCACCCACCAGCCACTGCTGGTAGAAACGGGCTCCCACGAGGACGGGGAGCTTGGGAATCACGAACCGGACATAGGCCCCTCCGAAGGGACCGATGGTCCTGGCCGACAGGAGTTCGGGCCCCACCAGGAGGGAACACCCCTTGGCCCCGTAGAAGGAGAGGTCCAGGGGAAGTTTCGCCCTTCCCCACCGGGCCATGGAAGACCCAGTGAGGAGGAAGGCCGGCGTCTTGGGGGCCAGGTAGAAGAGGTCCACCCGGAACGTCCTGCCCAGGACGGGCACCCCGCCCGGAACGAGGAGGGGAACCCCGGCCGGGCCTTTGCACCCCTGCCCGAAGACCTTGTACGCCCCCGCCCTGGAGGTCCCTGTGAACTTCTTCACCGCCGCCGCGAAGGGACCGTAGGTGAAGAAGGTCCCCGTGTTGTATCCGCCCGACCAGGTGCATCCGCCGTGGGTGTGGATCCCGACGGCCATACCCGTGGCGGCCATGATGACGGGGGAACCGGAATTTCCGCCCATGGTGTCCACCCTGTAACGGATCGCGGACCCCGAGATCCCGGCGAGCGGACCCGTGCCGGTCTGCTGGACCAGGTTGTAGGACCTGGGAGTGGAATCCGTCCCGTACCCGGTGACCCTGAGCTTCGCTCCGGCCCCTGGATACCCTCCAATCCGGAAATAGTCTCCCTGCACTTCGCCAGGGTATTTCCCCGTATACACGTTCTTCAGCGTGAGGAAGACCCCCCAATCCATGCCGGGGCCGCCGACCTGGAACGCCCTCTGGGTGAATCCCGCCCAAGTATACTGGTCCTTGGGGGAGGGGAAACGCATCCCTCCGCTCGAGCTCGAGAGGGGAACGTTGAACTGGACGTTGAGCGTGGTGAGGGACTTGGCTCCCAGGACGTGGCCGGCCGTGACGAAACAATTCTTCTTGTTGATGAGCCAGGCCGTTCCCACGGAGTAGTAGTTGGACATCCGGAGGAGGGCCCGGGCCACCCGCCTGTCCCGGGAAAGAACCCGGTTGTCCGGCCCGCAGAGAGTGGCGGGAACGGGAGTGGCCGTCCCCCCGGGAAGCCCCCATCCCAGGGTCTTCACCCCGAAGCGGTTCCCCTTGGTGTGAGGCCCGGCGAAGAGGCGGACCTTCACGGCGTCCCCGTTGAAAAAGGAACTATAGGGCCCGTAGGTCTCCAGAATCCGGGCGTCGAGCCTCTCGGACGCCCCGTCCTGGAGGGAAGAGACCTCCAGGAAGCTCCCCCTTCCCAGGACCACCTCCCGGAATTCCAACTGAAGGAAGGATGCACCGGCCTTTCGAAAGACCTTCTCCAGGACCGGGAGAGTCTTGCCCGTGGGGTTGTCCAAGGCTGGGCTGGAATAGGACCAGGGCTGGATCCTACCCACGATGGGAAGGAGCACGTCCCCCCCCTGGGCGGCGGCCCCGGCGGCCGCCGGAACGAGGAGGGAGAGAAACAACCCACCTTTTCGAAACCACGGGAAAACCTTTTTCATCCTTCACACTCCCTGCATGCCAGGGACTCATTGGTTCAAGGTCGAAACCAGGATTTGAGGTCGAAAGCAGGATTTGAGGAATGCTGTCCCGCCCCGATACACACGGGCCCAGTTGGACAACTCCCTTGTAGAGAATACTGTCCAGCCGGTCCCTGGGTTCCCTGGAATCCCAGGCAAAAGAAAAGGGCCCAGGCGGAACTCCTCAATTCGGCCCAGCCGGGCCCCACTCCTCCTGGAAGCGGATCCCCACTTCCTCGAGCTCTTTCAGGACGGGTTCGTAGAGAAGGGGCTCAACGGGAAGGACCAGGCCTTTCAACGCCACCTCCCCCGAAAGAAGGAGCTTCACCGCCACGGCCAAAGGAAGGGCCACGGTCCTGGCCATGGCCGTATCCCCGCCAGGCTCGCCGAAGGCCACAAGGCGGGAGGAGCAAAGGCCCTCCTTCCCGCCGGGCCGGGAAACCCGGAACTCGTGCTGGAGGACCACCATGTCCCGCTCTCCTTGCTGGAAACGGCACAACTCTCCCATCCTTCGGGCCAGGAGCTCCCTGGCCGAGGCCCTCTCCACGGGGAGGGGGTCCTCGCGGAAGAACCCCAGCCACTCCAGGTTCCGCAGGGCGGGGTGGTCTTCCTCCACCCCGGCCTTGCCGGCAAGTGCCTTCCGGGGATCCTCCCCGGGATGGCCCTCGCCCAGGGCACGGCTGAAGCCGGCCCAGGTGAGCCCGGAAAGGTCGAAGATCCTCTCCCCGTCCAGAAGGCCCATGCGCACCCAGGCCGACCAGGCCTCGCAGTGCCCCGGGTTCCTGAGGGTTCCCCGGAGGAGGTCCCCGGCTTCGCCGATCCCGTAGGCATCCCTGTAAGGAAGGGAGTCGCCGTTGGGATAGCCTTCGAAAGTCCCCAGGCCGGGCACGGTCACGGGCCGGCAATGGAGGAAGAGATCCCTTCCTTCGACCTCCCGGACCTTGCCGCCCTCGAGGAAACGGGCGGGCCGGACCGCCGCGGCCAGGACTCCCTCGGGGGACCAGGAAAGTTTGTATCCGATCGGGTTGGTATTCGCCTCCGGTGCGGGAAGGCCCCCGCAGAAGGAACGAAAGGCCAGGACCCTCCCCCCCTCCCCGTGGATCCGGCGGATCATGCGGACCGCCGACATGTGGTCCAGGCCGGGGTCCAGGCCGCATTCGTTCAGGAGGACCAGGCCCTTCCTGCGCGCCTCTCCGTCGAGGGCCCGCATCTCCTTCCCGGCGTAGGACGCCGTGGCCAGGTGGCGTCCCTTCTCCAGGCAGACCCGGGCCACCCGGGGGTGTTCCGAGGCGGGAAGGAGGGAGACCACCAGGTCGGCCCCTTCCACGGCCCGGGCCAGGGCGGCCTCGTCCCTCGCGTCCAGGACGAAGGAAGACCCGCGCCCCAGGCCCTCCAGGAGGCGTTTCCCCTCCTCGGGATAGAGACTCCCGACCCGCAGCTCCACCCAGGAGAGCCCAGTCAGGTATTCCGCAAGAGGGCGGGCCACCCTCCCCGCGCCCAGGAGAAGGACCTTCTTCACTCTTCCCCCTTCCGGCTGCCGTCGAGGAAGCCCTCCATGTAACGGAAGGCCGGGGTGAACTCCCCCTTCCAGAGGATCACCGCCCGGGCGAGTTCGGGGGGAAATCCCGCCGCCGGAAGAGGGCCCGAGAGGTCCGCCGAGGCGAGGAAGGGAACCAGGGGGGCCAAGGCCGAACTGAACCCCTGGGAAGAATCCCTGGGGATTTCGGCCGGGAGGTTTCCCACGGCGAGGACGGCGATTCCCTTCCCCTCGAAGCCCGACGGGGCCTCTCCCGTGGTAGGATCGTATACGAAGACAGGATCCCCCGAATCGGTCTCTCTCACGGTGCAGGCCAGGGGCCCGTCGATGTCGCAGGAGATGTCCGCCACGAGCCGGAGCTTGGGGACCTCCCCGGACCGGAAGAGGCCGGCCAGGTCCTCCCTCGCGGCGAGCCTGGGATACTTGGGCGTCCAGAAGATGGCGTTCACCAAGAGGGTGAGGTAGGGAAGATAGGAGGGGAAGATGGGCCTGTAACGTTCGGGATGGTCGTAGTACTCCCTAAGGTCGAAGGAGGCCCCCTCCTCCCTGGGAACGACCAGGTCCTCCTCCTTGAAGACCACCTTCACCACCTTGTCCCCAAGTCCAGGATTCTCCCGGACGAACCGGGGGAGTTCCGATGGGGTCACCTCCACCAGGGGAAGGAGGTTCAGGATCTCCTGGGCACCCTGGGACACGTGGCCGTAGCCGGTGATTCCCACCACCAGGGGAGCGATCCCGCCGGGGATCCCCTCCCGGGCGATCCTCTCGCCAAGCCCTTGGATCTCCTCTTTCAGGGCCCGTAGATCTCCCGCCTGGTGGGCCGGCTTCAGCTCCAGGAAGGAGGTTTTCATCCCCTGTGCTTCCAGGCGCCTCCCCAGGGCCCAGAGGGCGTCGGCCATGCCGGCCAGGCCGGCGTAACGGCCGAAGAAGATGAGCCTCCGGTCCTCCTCGTCCCGGATCATCTCGTAGTCCAGCAAGGTGGCCCCCTTCTCCACCAGGGTGCGGAGCATCCCCATGTTGTGGGGCTGGCCCTTGATGGTGTGGGAGAAGAAGGCGTATCCCCCGCCGGGCCGGAAGAAGGAATCGGGCATCTCCTTCACCCCCAGGACGAACTCGCAGGGTCCCACGTCGGAAACCACCTTGGCCCCGGCCCGGGCGAATTCTTCGTCCGAGAAGGCCCGCCGCTTGGAGGACTGGACCCAGACCTCCACCCCTTCCCCCACCAGGTGGGCCACGTCGGAGGGCACCAAGGGGGACCGCCTCTCCCAGGGATTCTTGTCTTCTTCGCGGATTCCGATCCTGTTGCCCAAAGGAGCCTCCCCCTTCGTTCCGGCCTCCCTCCTCCTCTTCCCGGGGAGTCGAGGTTAGGGAGAAGGGGAGCGGGAAACAACCCGCCTGGGAGAACAAGCTGGAAGGTCTGGAGAAAGACTTCCCAGGGCCCTCCCGGAGGGAGCCCTCCCGGGCGGCCGGGCCCGGCCTTTCGGGCCGGTCCGAAGAACCAGGCCGGGCAGGGCCCCTGCCGGGGCCCGGGCCGGGAGGAGGGGCGGAAGGGGCCCGCCCCACCTTGCCTCCCTGCTGGAGGCCGGAGGGAAAGGCCCCTCCTCAAGTCTTGAGACGAAAAACCGGCCCCTCCCCTTCGAAGAGGAAGCCCCACTTGGTCCGGGCCTGGAAGTTGACTCCCTGGATCACGTACATCGCCGGTCTCCGGCCTCCCATGCGGGACCCCAAGCGGATGTCCAGCCCCTCCGAGGCGGTCAGGGGAAGGGCCGGGTTCACCCGGGGATCCTGGAGGACCAGGAACTGGGCCCGGAGCCTTCCGCCCAGGAGCTCGGGTGAGCCCGGAACGGGGAGGAAGGTCTCCCCCATGCCGGAGAGCCCCACCTTGACGGGGAGCATGGTCACGATTTCGGTATAGAGGAAACACCCGGGAAGCCCGACTCCGGACAGGGAGAAGGGGAGGAGAAGGCCTCCCCATGTCGAGGCGGTCGTGCCGAGACATGCCAGGGCGGTCCCCCCTGGCGGCGCACCGTGGAGGAACAGGGCCAGGCTTCCCCCTCCCGGGGCCGGTGCGTATCCCGTGGCCCGGTTCGCCCCGGAAGGACAGCCTGCTCCGAAGGGAACCACCTTTCCCCCGGTCCCCGGGGAGGAGACCTCCCAGTCGCAGGCGTAGGTGTAGATCCTTCCCGTTTTCAGGTCGTAAGAGTAGTGGTCCACCACCAGGCTACCCCCCTTGTAGGAGAAGGGGACGTCCAGGGGGAAACGAACGTTCCAGGGGGCCGGGGGAACGGCGGGCGCCGCCAGGGCCGGCCAGTTCACCGTCCTGGGCTTGAAGACCGTCGTGAGACCCGTCGTATCGGGAAAGCGGGGCGTCGGATGAAGAGGGAAGACCGCCAGGTTGGCCATCCGGACCGTCCAGGAGACCGAGGCCGGCCGGCTCATGGTGCCGGCGATCTTTCCGTCCCCCCTGTAGTCGATCTCCTTCACCAGGGCGGAACCGCCCAGGCCCTTGAGCATGGTCCTGGAGACCACTTGGGTGAGGCGGACCCTGTTGTATCCGAAGGGCAGGATCCCTGCGCCGCTTCCCTCCGAGGTGGCCCTCCAGGGAGGAACGGTCAGGGTCGTCTGGGCCGGGGCCTGCGGGGCGAGGGCGGCGGCGGAAAGGAAGATCCATGTTCCGAGGCGTCTCATCGTCGTCGCTCCTTTCAAGGCAGGAATCCCAGGTGCTTGGTGGGGCTCCCCGGGGGAAGGACCTTTGCGCTGGAGCCCTCGAGCCACTTGTCCACGATCTCCGCCAGGACCCGGCGGAAATCGGTGGTGTAGACCAGGTTGGCCTTGTTGTAGGGAGGGGAGGCCTTGGAGAGGTCCGGGTAGGTTCCGTAGAGCCCGCCCTTCACGGAAGGGCCGAAAACGAAGTTGCAGGTGGCCGCTCCGTGGTCCGTCCCGGCGTTTCCGTTCTCCCCGATCCTCCTGGAGAATTCGCTCCACTGGAAGAGGATCGTCTTCTTGGCGGCCGCCGGGTTCTGGGCCTTCAGGTCGTCGAAGAAGGCCTTGATCACTGGACCCACCCGGGAAAGGAGGACCTCCAGCCGGGTTGCCTCGGCCGAATGCGTGTCGAACCCGCCCAGGAAGAGGTAGTAGACGTGGGTCTTCAGGCCGTGGATGATGTAGCGCGCCAGGAGCTGGAAAGTCCGGTTGAGAGGATTTCCGGCCGGGTAGGTCACGGCGGGCTTGTAGTTCTTCCCCGTCTTCTGAAGGGTGTCCGCCGCGTCGAAGGCGGCAGCCTGTGCCGCCGCCGTGAAGGAGAGGAGGGGGTGCGCCCCGGGCCTGGCCAGGGAGGCGTGGGCCCTGAGCTTCTTCTCCTCCAGGCCCCGGTCGATCCTGGTGTAGGGATCGGTCCGGAACCGGAAGTTGGCGATGTTCCCCACCACCGGAACGGGATGGCCCGTGAAGACGGGGCTCATCCCGCGCTGGAAATCCAGGGCGGGCAGGGCCGAGCCGCCGGCGTAGAGGTCCAGGTAGCGGGCGAGCCAGCCCCGGGCGACGTTCAGGATGGTCGGATCCGCCGCGTACCAGTACTTCATCGCCTGGAAGTGGGAGAAGTTGGGCTTGGGATACCCCACACCTTGGATCACGGCCATCTCTCCCGCGTCCCAGAGGGCCTTGAAATCCTTCAAGGCCGGATGGAGATAGAGATCCGATCCGGAAGCCAGCTTGATCGCCTTCGATGTGGGAATCGCCAGGGTGGGACGGGCGGCCTTGTAGACCGAGTGCCCCATGGGGCCCAGGGTGTTCAGGATGTCCACCCCGCCCATCCACTGGAAGACCACCAGGATCTTGTCCCCCGGTTTGTCCAGCCCCCCGCCCGAAAGGATCCGGGCGCCGAGAGGGAGGGCCAGGCCCGCCGAGAGGCTCTTCGAGAGAAAGTCGCGCCGCGTCGTCTTCATGCTCTCCTCCTATTTCATCTGGAATTCCGGCAGGGCCGCGATCAGGTGGACCAGGCCGCTCACCTTCTGCCTGACGTGGGCGGCGTTCCGGACGTCGAACTTCCTGGGGCCGCTGTCGATGCGGTTCATGTAGTCCACCAGGCTGGACCTCACCGCCGGCGGCACCTTTCCGTCCACCATGTAAAGGAGGTAGTGGTCCACCACCCCGGCGGCGGAGGCGAGCCCCTTCCGCTTGATCTCCCGGAAGGGGTCGAAAGTGGCCTTCAGGTTGGTCCGCCCCCCCTGCTGGATCAGGGCCTCGGCGTAGTTGGCCCGCTCGATCAGGGTCTGGGAATTGATCCAGGCCGCCCCGTCGGGAAGGCCCGAGGGGTTCTCGAAATTGAGGAGGGGATACCCCTGGAGGACCACCCGGGCGCCCATGCCCGTATAGGAGACCCCCGCGTGGAGGAAACGGGCCAGGCCCACGCAGTAGTCCAGGGGGTCCTTCACCAGGGCCCTGTAGGCCGCGGCGGAGTAGAATGCCTTGGAACGGAGGACGATGCTCATGAAGGACCGGATATTGTATCCGTCCTTCCGCAAGAGATAGGCCAGGTAGTCCACGAGGGCGGTCCCGGGATCGAGGTAGACGAAGTATTCCCAGATCTTCCGGGCCAGGAACTTCGCCGTGGCCGGGTGGTCCAGGACGATGTCCAGCAGGTCGTCCAGGTCCTTGGCGCCGTTGGGATAGGGGTTGTAGATCCTCTTCCCCAGGACGGTCTTCACTCCGTAGTCGTGATACCAGGTCGAGGGGTTGAAGTAGTACTGGTTCCTCGGCCGCAGGGTGTGTCCCGTGAGGGCCCGGGACGCCTCCTTGACGTCCTGTTCCGTGTAGCCGCTTCCCACGCCCATGGTGTAGAGCTCCAGGAGCTCCCTCCCGTAGTTCTCGTTGGGCTTCCGGGCCCTGCTGAGCCAGTTGTCCAGCCAGACCAGCATGGCCGGGTCCTTGGTTACGGCCAGAAGGATCTCCTTGAAGGAAGAGAGCGCCAGGGTCCTGAGGGTCGCCGCGTGGACGCCCATGGGCTCGGGAAAGGCGGAGGACTTGAGACCTACGGAGAAGTGGTCCAGCCAGAAGGCGGCCATCTTCTCCTGGAAGGGATAGGGCGTGTGGGACTGGGTGTAGAGGAGCATGGCCCTCTGGCCGGCCAGGGTCCCCAGGTTGAGGATCTCCCCCGAGGGGAGGACGTGGGTGCCGTGGGTCGGAACCGGGTGGGGAGCCGTCGTGAGCAGGGCGTCCACCGCCCGGTCGGGCCCGAGGGCCAGGACGAACTCCACCTCTTCGGGAGTGGGACCGAAGCCGGTCCTCCGGAGCAGGTGGGCCGCCTTCTCCAGGTTCCAGGGATCCTGGGAGGTGGGCCGCCAGGGGGCGAGTTCTTCGGGCGGACCTGCGGGAAGGGGCGGCCCGCCGGGGGAAAGGGAACGAACCGGGACGACCCGGGAGGAAGGACCGGAATCGGGCATGGGAGACCTCCTTCGTGGAAAAGGAAGTGGAATGAGAAATGGACGAACCCCAGCCTACCGGAAGACGCCCGCAGGCGCGCCCCCCCCCTGCATCGGGCCTGTAACAATTACGGTTACCCCCCCGCCGTTCCGGGCGGACCTCCGGCCCCCTCCCTCCGGTGCGGATGGGGGCGCGAAACAGGTTGGGGGAGACACGATGGAGCCCCCCCGGGGTGATTTCCCCGGGTTCCTCGGTATCGTGGTCCTCCCCGCCGGCGACACTGTTTCCTGCCTTCCGTAATCCAGGATCCCGGGAATGAAGGGACCCACCCGGGGCGCCACGATCCACCACTCGCTGGTCGGGATGACCGCCCTCCGCCCGGGGCACCGGAAGCCCATCCCCGGCAGAGATCCCGGGGGACTCCCCCGGCCCGGGAGGATCCGACCCGGGCCGGGGGAGCCAAGGGGGAGATCTGTGCCGGGAGGGCCGACCTCCGGGAACGGAGGGGACTCCACATGGAGGGGCCCGGCATCGTGTGGAAGCTCACGGCCGTCCGGGAGGAGAGGAAGAGGCCCGGGTGGAGGGTCTTTCCCCCAGGGAAGGGGAGGAAAAGGCCTTCCCTGGGGGCTACCGAAAGCCCCCGGCGGCCCGGATCGACACGAAAACGCCTCCTGTCGAGACAAGGTGTCGAAAAAAACGGCGCTTCCGCCGGCCTGGAAGGAAAACCCGGGCTAGACTTCCCCGCCCGAGAACGGGGAAAAGGAAAGGGGAGGATGTCATGAGGAGAATCCGGGGGAAGATCCACGCCGCCCTCCTGGGGCTCTCGGCCCCCCTCTGGGCCCAGTCGGCGCCCCTCTACAACCAGAACGGCCTGACCGCCCACAACACCACGATCCAGCCCCTCCCGGTGGAGTTCCCCGGGTTCCGGTCCCGGAGGGGGAACGCCCCGGGCGACTGCCTCTGGAAGGTCTTCGAAGGGGATTCCCTCCTGGTCCCCAAGGGGAAGCTCCTCCTCTCGGGGTTCGAAACCTGCGTGGAGGACATGGACGCCCGCACCCCCCTGGACCACCCGGACGTCCACGTCTACGCCGCCTCCCGGGACTCCCGGGGGAGGCTCGTGCCCGACTTCCGCCGGCTCCTGGTGAAATACCAGTTCGGGAAGATCGCCCTTCCCAAGTCCTCCTCGGGGAATTCCTCGGGCTTCTGGCGGATCAACTGGACCCTGGGCGCCCCTGCGGCGGTTCCCGTCTCGGACGCCCTCCACGACCGGCCTTTCGCCGTCTGCCTCATGGCCACGGCCGGCGAGACCCACGCTTCCGGCGACGGCGCCCGCCTCTGCCTGACCGCCTCGGAAAACTACTCCAAGGCCCCCCAGGGCTCCTTCAGCGGTTTTCACCTGGCCGTATCTGGAAGGACGGGGCTCTTCGACGGAACGGAGAAGACCGCCGACCCCAGGAGCCCCTATCCGGCGGGAGAGATCTGGATCGAACCCGCCTTCGTGGAGCCCATCCTCCAGCCCTGGTGCACGTCGGCCGTGAAGGGTTCCTCCTACGTCCAGGACCTGGGTGTAGGGTCCATCTGGACGGACCTGGCATCCAAAGGCGGCTCCCTGGGCTGGCGCCTGGAATCCTGGCAGGACGCAGGGGCGGGGAGGCACTGGGCCTTCCTCCTCCTGAACCTCCAGGGCCGGCCCGGCACCTTCTTCGCCCTCTCGGGCACCCAGGAAGGACTCCTGATGAACCCGGCCGACCCCAGCCTCACCCTCCTGGTCTCCCTGCTCCACTGCTTCGGCCCCTTCCGGCAGGACAAACCCGCCGGCTTCCCCCCGGATTTCTGGGACGGCGTCTACGACACGGGCCCCATCGCCATGGCGGCCGACCCCTACCTTACGGGCCTGGACTTCTGGGTCGGAGCGGTTGTGGTGGACATGGACAAGGGAACCTTCACGGGTGCCTCCAACACCTGCGTCTTGAGGATGCGCTAGCCTCCCGGCCGCCCGGGGAGGGCATCCCCCGGGCGGCCCCGCCTTGACAGCCTTTCCGCCGGGGTTAGGGTGGCTGGACCAGCGGTCTTCCGATTCGGTCTTCCCCAGCAGAGAGGTTCCATGCGCTGTCCATCCCTCGTCCTGGTCCCCCTGATCCTCCTCCAAGGATGTGGAATCTTCGGCGGATCCAGTGCGGAAAGAGAGCGGCTGGCGGGCTTCTTCACCCGGGCCAAGGGCTACTACGAGCACGATCGCCTCACCCAGGCCCTGGACCAGGTGGACCGGGGGCTGGAACTCTCCCCGGAAGACCCCAAGTTCCTCACCCTGAAGGGCTTCATCTTCCTGAAGTACGCCAAGCGGGACCCCTCCTTCTTCGAAGACGCCCTGGCCCTGTTCCGGAAGGCCGCCCAGGGCGGCCTCTTCAGCTCGGGCCTCGCCCGGGCCAAGCTGGGCCTGGGCCTTGCCCTCCAGGGCCGGGCCATCAAGGAGAGGGACTACACGGTGAACCTGGAGAAGGCCCTTCGGGAGGGGACGATCCCCGCGGCCCGCAGGGAGGAGGCCAAGAGGAAGCTCGCCCAGATGAAGGCCCAGGCCCGGAAGGACTTCCTGGAGGCCGAGAAGGCCTTCAAGGAGGTCCTGGCCCAGGAACCCCGGAACATCCTGGCCCTCTACTCCCTCGCCCTGGTGGAAGTGGCCCTGGGAAAGAAGGAGGAGGGCCTGAAACTCATAGAGCGCTACATCCGCGTCGCCGCGGCGAGGCGCAAGCAGATCCTGGAAAGGGACCTGAAGATGGCCCTCTCCAAGGACAGGGAGGACAAGCTCTGGGCCGAACTGAGGACCATCGAGGAGAGGGAGAAGGGTTGCCGCGGACTGGCGGCCAACATCCTCTACAAGCTCGGTCGCTTTGATGAGGCCTTGAAGGAGCTGAACACCCTGCTCAAACTGGATCCCAACCTGGTGAACGAATACTTCAACAGGGCCCGGGTCGAGGCCAAGCTCGGACATATCCAAGCTGCCGCAAACGATTACAAGACCTTCGTGGGAAGGAGCCTCCTTCCCAGGGAGGATCCCAGGATCAAGGAGGCCATGGACTTCCTTACCAGACACGACATGGGGGGACTTTGAAGCTCGGCAAGGCCTTTCTCTCGGCGGCCCTCCTCCTGGCTCCCCTGCCGGCCTGCCAGATCCTCTACCTCCCCTTCCAGATCCTCAACACCGCCCTCAAGGGGGTGAAGTGGGGCTTCCAGAACGCCGGCGGACTCATCCCCCTGGCGGGCTACCTGGTCCTGGAGGACGGTCCCGGCCAAGGCCCCCCCTCCCCCGCCCCTTCACCGGCCCGCCTCCTGGAATCCCCTCCCCGGGGAGCCCTGGCCCTGGTGGTCGTGCCGCCCGAAGCCTTGGGCGACCGGGGCCTGGAAGGAGCCATCCGGGAGAGGTTCCCCCTGGCCCGGAGGATCGTTCCCCTGCGCTTTCCTCCGGAAGGAGGGGCCCTCCCTCCGCCGGGAGCCCGCCGGATCCCCCTCCTCTCGGCCCGGCCCCCCTCCAGGGAGGAGACCTAGAAAACGCCTCAAGGTGGGTCAAGAAATCTCCGATAAAGCCGGAACCAGGGGCCTTTTCAAATTTTTCCGCCCCTGCAGAAAGGACGGAGATTTCCATGTGGAACATGACCCGCCAGGCCATCTTCCTGGAACGTGACGGCATCCTCATCGAACCCGACGGTTACATAAAGAGTATCGAGCAGGTGCGGTTCGTCCCCGGCGCCGTGGAGGCCCTCAGGGCGGTGGACCCGGAGAAGTTCGACATCTTCATCGCCACCGACCAGCCCGGGATCGCCTTCGGGAAGATCGGGGAAAGGGCCTACGAGAAGCTCACCGAGTGGATCGTCGAGGAACTCCGCAAGAAGGAGGTCCACATCACCAAGGTCTACACCTGTCCCTTCCATCCCAAGGGAAGAGGCAAGTGGAAGAAGGAATCGGTATTCCGCAAGCCGAACATCGGCATCTTCAAGATGGCCCAGCAGGAATACAACCTGAACCTCCGGCGCTGCTGGATGGTGGGCCACTCCACCAGGGACATCCTGGCGGCCCAGAGGGCCGGCGTGGCGGACATCCTCGTCACCGGTTACGGCGGCGGAACGGACCAGGAATTCCAGGTGGAGCCCACCTTCCGGGAGAGGGACCTGCGGCACGCCGTCCGGCGGATCCTCTACCAGGAAGCGGCCCTGCTCAGGTGATCACTCCCCTTCTTCCCTCCCCCGGGCCTCCACCCGGGTGAGGAATTCCAGGATCACCCGGGGAAGATCCTCCTCCTCTTCCTTTCCTTCTTTTTTCTTCTCTTTCTTCTTCTCCCGGACCACCCGGACCTCCACGGGGCCCATCAGGTTGGCCAGGAAACGGGGAGGAAGGGAGGGGACGGCCTTCTTCCTGGACTTTCCCTCCACTTTCTGCACCAGGAGCTTGGGCACGTCGGGCCGGCCCGGGTGGCTGGGCTCCTGGTCGGGGAGCTGAGGGTCCAGGAGGACCAGGGAAGCCACCTCTCCGGAGTCGCACAGGGCGAGGAAGGTGTCCTGGGCGCAGGCACCCAGGCCGACCCAGTGGACCTTCTCGGCCTTGAGCCTCCCGGGAAGGCGCTCCCTGGCGGAGACCTTCCTTCCGGCCAGGTGTTCGCAAAGGGGCCTGTGGGCCACCAGGACTTCCCGGCCCGCCGCCTTGAGGCGCTCCACGAGGGCCTTCACCTCCTCCTGGCCCTCCTTGCCGGAGACACAAAGGACCACCGGGTAGGCCGGCGGCCGGGGAATGATCTTCTCCCTGGAATCCTCGCCCATGCTCGAAACTCCGCCTCAGGAGGAGGCCTGCATCCTTCTTCTCCGGGTTTCCCTGCCTTTCCATGTTACTTCTTTCCCGCCCCGGGCGTAGGGGGCTTTCCTCCATTCCCTCTCCTTTCCGGCGATCCTTTCCGGAGTGGAACGGCTCGGCCGTGATTTCTCCCCCGCCCAGGGTAGACTCGTCCCCGAACGACACAGGCACCAACCAGGGACGAATGGCCCCGATCCAGAACAACCCCCAAGAACGGCGGACCCGGAGGATCGTCCTCCTCATCGCCCTCTTCCTGGCCCTGGCGGTCTCCGCCGGGGTGAGCCTCCATTTCACCGAGGGATGGACGGCCCTGGAGTCGGCCTATACCGTGGTGATCACCCTCTCCACCGTGGGATTCGGAACTCCGACCAAGCTCTCCCCGGCTGGAATGGGAATCATGATCGCCCTGATCGTGGTGGGCGTCACCCTGGCCATCTACCTCTCGGGGTTGGCCGTCCAAGGGCTTCTGGAGGGAGAGCTGGGAAGGATCCTGGGGAGGATCAGGATGGAAAGACAAGTGCAAAGCATGAAGGACCACTACGTGGTCTGCGGAGCGGGCAGGATCGGCCTCTTGGTCTGCCAGGAACTCGCCGCCGCGGGAGTCCCCTTCGTCGTAGTGGACCGGGACGAGGGAGCCCTCCAGAAGGCCGCGGCCCAGGGGTATACCTGTGTCGTGGGAGACGCCACGGAAGAGGAGACCTTGAAGGCCGCCGGGATCCAGCGGGCCAAGGGTCTCCTGGCCGTCCTGGGCTCGGATGCGGAGAACGTCTTCCTCACCATGACGGCTCGCTTCCTCAACCGGGGGCTCTCCATCGTGGCCCGGGCGTCTGCCGAGAAGGCCCAGAAGAAGCTCTACCGGGCCGGCGCCAACCGTTGCATCACCCCCGAGAGCCTGGGGGGTCGCCACATGGCCCGGGCCATCCTCAAGCCCACGGTCCTGGAGTTCCTGGATCTGGCCATGGGCGGAGGCGACATGAACCTGGCCCTGGACGAGATCCCCGTCCCGGCCGAATCCCTCCTTGCGGGCAAGAGCCTGTTGGACTCACCGGTGCGCAAGAGCTACGGTCTCATCGTGGTGGCCATCCTCAAGAAGGACGGGACCATGCAGTTCAATCCTTCGGGGGAGACGGTGATCCAGGAGGGGGACGTCCTCCTGGCCCTGGGCGAGACCCAACGGATCCGCGCCCTCAGGGAAGCCCTCCAGGAAGCCGGGGAGAAAGCGGTTTGAGCCCATGGGGGAAAAGACCTTCGCCTTCCCGGCGGCCTTCCGCCTGAAGACGACCCGGGAATTCCGGGCCTGTTACGCCCAGGGGGTCCGGGTCCGGGGAAGGAGACTCCTTCTCGTGGTCCGCAGGAACGGCCTGCCCTTCACAAGGCTCGGCCTTTCCATCTCCCGCAAATTCGGCTCCTCGGTGGAGCGGAATCGGTTCAAGCGCATCTGCCGGGAGGCCTTCCGCCTGGCCAGGCCCGGCCTTCCCCCCGGCCTGGACGTGGTGGTCATCGGATCCCGCCCCATGGAAGGTTCTTCGCCCTCCATGGAGGAAGTGAAGGAGGAGATGGAGTTCCTCCTTCCCAAGGCGGTCCGACTCCTCGAGAAGAAACCCGGGCCGCGCCGGGGGGGGAGGAACAGGAGGCGGAGGTGAAAGTCCCTCTCCGGAAGCTTCCGGGCCGGCTCCTCGGGGAGATCCTTTGCCTCCCCGTCCGGGCCTACCGGATCTTCATCAGCCCCTGGAAGCCCAGGACCTGCCGGTTCGTTCCCTCCTGCTCGGAATACTTCCTCCAGGCCGTCAGGATCCGCGGCCCTCTGGTGGGCCCTCTCCTGGGAATCCTGAGGATCCTCAGGTGCCACCCCTTCGGCGGATGCGGCTTCGATCCGGTTCCCCGCAAGGGATGGCGCTACCGGGAGGAAGAGGAGGAGGTCTCCCCTCCCCCCGGGGAGGAACCACCGCTCCCCCCTCTTTCGGAAGGAAGGCGCTCGAACACGTAGAGGCCCAGGTCCCTGGGCCCGGCGAAGGCCGGATAGAGGGCGGCCAGCCGGTAGTTCGCCAGGATCCGGTCCAGTTGCCTTCCCGAAGGATCCTTCTCCAGGAAGAAGGGAAGGTTCACCACGATCCAGGACTTCTTTCCGCTCTCCAGGAGGGCCTCCACCTTCCTGGAGATGTTCCACGATTCCAGGTCCTCCACGAAGCGGGGCATATCCCCCGTGAAGGAAGGGTAGGGGTTGAGGTAGTACTCCAGGGGAGTGGAGTTCGCCGCAGCGACCTTCTCGCCCTCTCCCAGGCGGTCCCGCACGAAACGGGCCGCCTCCCGCCAGCGGGGCCTCCAGCCGTATTCGTGGAAGGAATAGAGATAGAGCTGGCAGAGAAGGGGGACGACGAGAAGCCCGGCGGCCAGCAGGGAGGGAAGTGTCCGCCCCCCTTCGGCCCCCTTCCGCCCCTTCTCCCACAAGGCCCAGGCCCCCCAGGCCGAGAGCAGGCAGAAGAAGGGAAGGGTGTAGAAGAGGTACTGGGCCGTCACCCGAACCCAGAAACCTAGAACCGTAACCCCTACGGAGGGAACGGCGATGAGCAGGAGGAGGAGATCCGCCGCGTCGGGAGCCCGCCTTCGCAAGGGCCACCACGAGAGTAGGCTTCCCGCCAGGAGAGGGACCCCCACGTAGAAGGCCAGGGTGTGGGGAAGGTGGAGGAAGGGATTGGGCGCCTTGGCGGAACCGTAGAGTTCCAGGGAGGTCTTGAGGCCCTTCATCAGGGCCGCTCCCGCCAGGAGGGAGAAGACCAGGAAGAGGATCGCCCTCCTCCTGGCCCTCCTCCCCCCGGGGCCCCGCTTCACCAGGAGTTCCCTCACCATGTAGGCCGCAAGGCCGAGAAGGACGAAGGCAGCCGAAGGGTGGGAGAAGACGGCCAGGACCGCCGGGGGAAGGGCAAGGAAGACCCCCAGGTCCCCACGCTTCTTCTGGATGCCCCACCAGAAGACCCAGGCCGTGAGAAGCACCAGGAGGGCCACGAGGGTGTAGTAGCGGCAACTCTGGGACCAGAAGACGTGCCAGGGTGAGACCAGGAGGAGGAAAGCGGCGAAGAGCCCAGGCCCCTTTCCCAGGAGGGCCCTCCCCGAGACGGCGAGCAAGGGGACGGAGAGGACGCCGAAGAGGGCCGCCAGGAGCCTGTAGGACCCTTCCCCCGAGCCGGGAAGGAAAGGAAGGAAGAGCTTCTCCAGCAAAGGAAAGAGGGGATAGTGGTTCTGCCGGAAGGAGAGCAGGTCTCCCCAGGACCGGCTGATCTCCCTCAAGGTGAAGACCTCGTCCTCCCAGAAGCTCCAGAGCTCGATCCGGAAAAGGCGGATCCAAAGGGCCAGGAGGGCCAAACCCAGGAGCCACCACAGGAGTTTCCCCTTCTCCCCGGCCGCGGGGAGGCCCCGGAAGACCACTTGCTCCGGCTTGGACTTGGATGCTTGCCGGCCCGTCACTTCCTGGTTTTCTCCTGGTCGTTCCTGGTGCCCCGGGGAAGACGCCCCCCTTGTCTCCCCCCCTTTCCGCCGGGGTGGGAAGTTCCGCCAGAGGAAGAGTAACCTCTTCCGGCGCCCCCCGTCGAAGGAGAACCGAGCTCGGCCCAGGCGGGAAGGCTCCGGGCCAGGACACCCCTGGGATCGGAAAGACGGGCGAGACGCTCGAAATAGAAGAAGATCCGCCCTCCTCTGAGGGCTCTCCAGAGGAAGCCCAGGAGGGCCCCACCCTCCCGGTCCAGGGAGAGGGCCTTCTCCCCTGTGGCCCGGAAGACCCGGGTCAGGATCCGGGACGGGGTGAGGATCACCAGCCTGGAAGGCCCCTCCAACCCGGGGGGAAGGGGAAAGACCGGCCTGGAGGGATCCAGGACGAGACGGGCCGGCGGATCCCAGGAGAGCCTGGGCAGGGTGCCGAGCCAGGAAAGGGAGGTGACCAGGACATCCCCTTTCACGGCCAGGACCAGGGGCACGGCCTCGCCCCACCGGTCCAGGCCGTAGAACCCCACCCTGTCCCCGCAGGCCCCGATCCAGACCTTCCGGCCCTCATCGGCCGGGTAGAGGGGACAGGAGAAGAGGGGCCCCCTTTCCGCCGGATCTCCCTCTTCCAGGAGGTCCCCCCGGCCGGGAGGGGCCCAGGCCAGGACCAGCCTGGTTCCCGGCCCGGCCCCTTCCAGGCGGACCCGGATGCCCGCCACGGCACGGAAGGGCCCGGGCGGGAGGGGAAGGCCGAGCCGGGTCCACCCATCCTTTCCGGCCCTCACCTGGAGCCCCCCCTCCCGGACCGTCCCCAGGCCCTTGGGGATTCGGAGCCCTGCCAGGGGAATCGGGCCGCCTCCCGGGCCCCGGGTCTTCTGGTCGGTGAAGGCCCCAAGCCCGGGATCCCAGGCGAGCAACCCCAGGCAGAAACGTCCCGCCCCGTGGAGAGGTCCGGCGTCCAGGAGTGGAGGGAGGAGGGCGTCCTCCAGGACGAGCACCTCCCGGGCCTTCTCCGTGAAGGGCGGCCGGAAGGCAAGGAAGGCGCAGTCGTAACGGAAGGGGTGGACTCCGCCGGGTCTCAGGGGGAGGTGGACCAGCCCCAGGGGACCGCCGCCGGGCCGGGCCGGGAAGGCCTCCACCGACCGGATGGCCCGCTCCGCCGTGGCCCAGGCCCCTTTCCAGTCCTGGAGCCGGAAGAGGAGCCCCGCCAGGGCGAGAGCGCACATCCCTCCCCCCGCAATCCAACGAAGGCTCCCCAAGGGCCAGAGATCGGCCTTCTTCCCGGGACGGCCCAGGAGGAGGGCCGTAAGGACCGCCGCTGGAAGAGCGGGAAAGAGGAGCACCCTGGAACCCGACCAGTCCGGGTAGACCGGGACCGGTGCTGCAGGGACCAGGGAGAGGAGCCACCAGAACAGGACCGCCGCGGCCGGAAGGACCCTTCGTCCCCGGGTGAGTCCCGCCAGGAGAGGAAGGACGACCCAGAAGAGGAGAGAGGCCCACCCCGGGATCCTCCCCGGCCCGGGGGGAAGGAAGGCGGCCCGGGCCTTTCCGGGAAGGGTGGAGAGGAATTCCGCAGGAAGGGAACCGGCCGCCATTCCCCCCGTGAGCCCTCCCAGGACCCGGGTCCGCCAGGACAGGACTCCGGCGAAGAGAAGGAGGTGCAGGATCCAACCCGCCGGATGGAAGCCCCTTTCCCGGCGGGGCCGGAGGATCTCCACGAAGAACAGGCCCGCCGGGAGGGCCAGGGCCATCTCCTTTCCTGCGTAGGCCAGGGATGCGCAAAGGAGGGAGAGAGCCGTCCAGGCCGCCCGCTTCCTCCCTCCCGATTCGGCGGCCCGCAAGAAAGAGAAGAGGGCCAGGACGGCGGGAAGGGCGGGGGTGACGTCCACTCTCCCGGCGATCCAGGCCACTGCTTCCGCCCGGGCCGGATGTACCAGGTAGAGGAAGGCCCCCACCCAGGCGGCCCAAAGTCCCTCCTTCGGTAGGAGGCGTCTCAGGAGGGCGAAGAGGATGAGCCCCGCCGCCAGGTGGACCAGAAGGTTCGCCAGGTGGAGGGGGGGAGCGGAGATTCCGAAGAGGGAGAGATCCAGGCCGTAGTGGAGGGTCACCAGGGGCCTCCAGGCCGCCCCCCCCCGGATTCCCATCCAGGGATGGGTCCACTCCGAGAGGATCCGCCCCCAATCCACACTCCCCCGGGCGTCCAGGAGAAGGGGCAGGAGGAAGGAGTCGCTGAGGAAACCCAGGCCGATCACGGGAACCCAGGCCAGGAAGGCCGCCCCTCCGAGGAGGGCCAGGGCGGGAGCCGGCACGGCGCGCTTCACCGGTCCTCCTTCCTGGGGATCCATACGGCAGGCCGGAAGATCACCCCCACCCTGGGATATCCCAGGTAGGGTGAGGGCCAGGGAATCCTCCTCCCCCGGGGGAGGTCATAGCCCTTCCGGATCCATGAGACCACCCTCCGGAACCGGGGGTCGGCCTGGAGGAGGTCCCAGGAGGTCCGCCCCCGGAAGGCCGGGTCCAGTGTATTTTCGGAAAAGAGTATTCCCTGGAAGGCCCGCCCCTTCAAGGCTTCCTCCAGGGGCCCCGGCAGGCGGTCCCCTTCCATGAGTTCCCCCACCAGGTGGAGCAGGGGCAGGATCTCCCCGTCCGCCTTGAAGGTGATCCACACGTTGTCGGGACACCAGGTCCGCTTTCCCTGCCTGCGGATCCAGGCGACGGCCTCCTCCTGGGCCTTCCGGTCCCCCGGAAGGGGGATCTCCCGGCCGTTCCGGAACCACCCGAAGGGCAGGAGGGGAACGAGCAGGAGGAGGACCGAAAGGGTCCCTGCCGGGAGGGAGAGGAAGGCCCCCCACCCTCCCGGAGCGGCCGCGGCCAGGGGAAGGGCCGTGGCGAAAAGGGGGATCCAGGCGTTGGTGAACCCTCCATGCTTGAGAAAGGCATAGGCGGCGAAAGGGAAACCCCAGAGGGTGAGAAAGGCCAGGGCCCTCCTCGCGGCGGCGCCGGGTCCCGAGACCCAACCGGCCTGGCCGGCGGCCAGGAGGGGAAGGAGGGGGAGGAGGGAGGCCCCCAGGGAGGCCCACTTGGCCTGGGACTCCACCGAGGGATGTCTTCCCAGGACGGAGAATGCGTAATACCAGAACCAGCCACCGCTCCAGGCCTGGAGGAGCAGGATCGATCCCGCCAGGGCGCCTCCCGCCCAGAGTCCCCACCGGAAGGCCCGGCGGAACCCCAAGGCGGCCCAGAGTACCAGGAAGAAGGCCGGCCCGTAGGCCAGGGCCGTCTGCTTGGCCAGGAAGGCCCCCACGAGGAGGAGGGCCGAGGCCGGGAGGGCCCGGCGCCCGCCCTTTCCGGAGAGGGCGGCCAGGAGGGCCCAGAGGGAGGCGCCGAAAAGGGCGGCGAAGAGCATGTCCACCCGCACCAGGTCGAACCAGTAGTCCACCGCCGGGGCAAGGCCAAGGAGAAGGAGCGGCGCCGCCCAGGACCTTCCCCGGGAGGCTCCCGCCGCCCGGGCGGTTCGCTCCAGGAAGAAGAGGAAGACCGCCGTGGCCGCCAGGGAGAAGGCCCGGCCCAGGGCCAACCCGGGAGGGAACACCTCGAGGAGGCACCCCAGGAGGACCGGGTGCAAAGGGGTGTAGAGGTGGGGAATGAAGAGGGATTTCCAGGGATCGCTGTAGACCACCCCCTCCCGGGCGAAGCGGAGAGCCTCGAGAAAGGTGGAACCCTCGGACCACTCCAGCTGGAAGGGGTGGCTCCACCGGGCCAGGAAGGTCGCCCCCGCGTGGAGGGCCGCCCAGGAGAGCCCCCCCCAGACCAGGAGCCGGAGAAAGATCCTGCAGGCTCTCTTCCAGGGGAAACCTCGCTCGGACATCCGCACCCCTCTCTCGCCTCCCTCCCCGGGCCAAGGATAGGGCAGGGGCTCCCCCGTTCCAGGGCCCTTCCCGGCCTGCTCCCTACGGCCCCGTCCCCTCTCCTGGTATCCTCCTTCCCGCCGAGACCCTTGGAACCCGGAGGGAACCCTTCCAGTGTTCGACTCACTTCGAAGCGGGGCGGGCGGCCCCCGAAGCTGGATTCCCGGAGGATGGAAGGCCGCTTCAGTCTTCCTCTTCCTGGGTCTTCTGGCCATGGGGCCCGCCCTCTTTCCGGGAAAGGCCCTCCTTCCCTACGACCCCAGGCTTCAACGGCCCTTCTCGGAGCTCCTGTCTCCCCGGGAGAGAAGGGCCCTCCTGGACGAAGCGGCCCCCACCTTCGGGGACCACCTCCTCCAGTTCCTTCCCTTCGACCGGTTCTCCGCTTCCCAGTTGAAGGCCGGAAGGCTCCCCCTGTGGAACCCCGAGCCCCTCTGCGGCGTGCCCCACGTGGCCGAAGGGACCAGCCAGGTCCTCTATCCCCCGCTCTGGCTCCAGGCCCTGGGTTCGCCCCTGAGGATCTCGGTCTTCCTGTTCCTGGCCCACCTCCTGGCCGGGTCCCTGGCCCTCTACGGCTGGCTCCTCCTCCTGGGCCTGGACCGCCGGGCGGCCCTGGCGGGTGGCGCTCTCTGGATGCTCTCGGGTTGGGCCTGGACCAACGTCCACCACCAGATGGTCTTCTTCGCCGGCTCCTGGGTCTTCCTGGGGCTCTGGTCCCTGGAAGCCCGCTTCCTGGGGAGAGCCCCCATCCTCTCCCTGGCCGGACTGGCCGCCTCGGCGGCCCTGACCCTCCTGGCAGGGTTCCCCCAGGTCAGCCTCCTCGCCACGGGGGTCCTCTGGATCTACGCCCTCCTCCTGGCGGTCCTCCTGGGAAGGAGAGAAGGCTGGAAGAGATCGGCCGCCCGGTTCCTCCCTGCCCTGGGAGCCCTCCTTTCCGGACTCCTCC
>Ga0256914_1000579_pt1 | contig 35880 bp, 33 predicted proteins | sample HulkmetaG_FD_191571 | JGI IMG/M metagenome (GOLD analysis project Ga0256914, IMG submission 191571) | Hydrothermal chimney microbial communities from Main Endeavour vent field at the Juan de Fuca Ridge, Pacific Ocean - Hulk | ecosystem: Environmental > Aquatic > Marine > Hydrothermal vents ... | reverse complement strand
TTGACGGCTACACCATCGAGATGCTGGACAAGCAGGAGATGGGGCTGGCCAACGGGCTGCGTATCGGATTCTACCGAGTGGGGATGCTGGCAGCAGGTTTCATCTTAATCCTGAGTGACTACCTGGGCTGGAGTGGCACCTATCTAAGCGCTGCAGGTGTGTTGCTACTCACCGGTAGTCTGATCCTGTTCAAAGCACCGAAAGAGAAACCCTACCAGCGTCCGGCCGGTATCCCTCTCACCACCGAACTGAAAAACCTCTCCCGTCACCCCGCCGCTTTCGGGACGGTGATCCTGTTCTTGCTGGGAACTCTTTGGCTTATCGACCGAACTGTCCACTGGTCAGAGCAACTGGAGGGATTTTGGTGGTACGCCTTTGGCACAGGGGCATTTCTTGCCTCGCTCAGTGTGATCCGCCATCGCAGCGAGACGACACCGGGAGAAGAACCAAATCCAGACAGGGGACCCATGTTCGGCACCCTGCTGGAGATGTTACAGCGTCCTTATATCCTGCCGGTGATCGGTTTCATTCTCGTCTTCAAACTGGGAGATGCGGCCATGGGCTTCATGGTCAAACCATTTTGGGTAGATGCCGGTTTTTCTGCCAGCCAGATCGGACTGGTTTCGGTCAATCTGGGGCTGATTCTCTCCATCACAGGTGGTATCGTTGGGGGATGGATCACCGATCGTATCGGCATCTTTCACGGCCTCTGGGTGCTGGGTCTGTTCCAGGCTTTCTCCAATCTAGGATATGCCACCGCCGCCTGGTTGCTACCAGTGGGGACGGTGGACGGCGAGGCCGGACTGACCCTCGGTCATCAAGCCATCATGTACGGGGCCAGCGGGCTGGAATCCTTCACCGGCGGCCTTGGCACCGCCGCTTTCCTGGCCTTCTTGATGGCAATCGTGGACAAGCGGGCCTCCGCCACAGAGTACGCCCTGCTCTCCTCCATATTCGCCCTCAGCCGTTCCGTGGCTGGTTGGGCCGGGGGATTTGGTGCGGAAAGTATGGGCTACGCTCCCTATTTCCTGCTCACCTTTTTCCTTTCCTTCCCGGCCTACCTGTTGCTGCCGTGGGTGAAAAAAATGCTGGCCTACGCAGATTCCCGGGTCGACTGGCGAACTGAGGAAAATTCAAAACCATGAAACTCGCCCTTTACGCAACCCCTCCACAACCCTGCGCCTATTTGCCGAAACGGCAAAGCTGCTCGTTATTTGTTGACCCCCAATGCAAAATTGACAACCAGATATACAGCCGCCTAATCCAGAAAGGATTCCGCCGCAGCGGTGAACATATCTACCGTCCCTATTGCCATGAATGTGATGACTGCATCCCACTGCGCATCCCGGTACGGGAGTTCATCCCCCGACGCATCCAAAAACGCATCTGGAAGCGCAACCGCGATCTCGAGACACATCCTCGTGCCGCCCGCTACGACGAAGAACATTTTCAACTCTACCAGCGCTACCTACACATCCGGCATCAAGGGAGTGAGATGGCTGATCCGGTACCAGAGGAATATCTCACCTTTCTCACCAGCAGCTGGTCAGAGACCTGGTTTTACGAGTTCCGTGCCAATGGCGATCTGGTTGCGGTGACAGTCGCCGATCGGGTCGACACCGGCCTCTCGGCGGTCTATACCTTTTTTGATCCGGCACATGCTGCACGGAGTCCTGGCGCCTATGCCATTCTATGGCTGATTGGAGAGACCAAACGCCTTGGGCTATCGTGGCTCTATCTGGGTTACTGGATAGCAGAATGCCGGAAAATGTCCTACAAAAGCCTATACCGCCCTTTCGAAATCTATCGAAACGGTGGGTGGCAACCTGGTGAAAGGAGTCCGCAGGAGAAAAATACGCATGTTTCAAATCGATGACCAAACCCTGCAGAGGTTGCAGGAGAACGCCAAAAGAACCCCTCGCCGCCGAGCCAATTTCAATCTCCACCAAACGCTGGAGGATCCGGTTCAACGCTTCCTGAATGCCATCGAACCCGGCAGTTACATACGCCCCCACCGTCACCGTTCCCCGCTGCGATGGGAGCTGTTTACTGCTCTCACCGGGCGGGCTGTGGTATTGCAGTTCGATAGTGACGGTGTGGTGCTCGAACGCACCGAGATTGCTCCGGGTGGACCGGTTTACGGAGTGGAGATCCCTGCCGGCGCCTGGCACACCGTCGCCGCTTTGAAACCGGCAACGGTGCTGTTTGAGTTCAAACATGGCCCCTACGCCGCAGTAACCGACAAGGACTTTGCTCCATGGGCGCCCGCAGAAGGAGGCGTAGGGTGTGATACGCTGGAACGGTGGTTCCACACAGCCCAGCCCGGAGCATCGTTTCCCGACAAGGCAGAGATATGACCCTTGTTGATCAGCTAGCCCTGGCGCGTATCATCCACATCCTTGGCGTCGTGCTCTGGATTGGTGGCGTTGCCTTCGTCACCACCGTGCTGCTCGTCTCATTGAGACAAATCCACGACGGTGAAGAGCGAGTATCGCTCTTTGAGCAACTGGAGGGAAGATTTGCCTTTCAAGCTCGTATCGTCACGCTCTTCACCGGCCTCTCCGGCTTTTACATGCTGCATCTATTAAATGGCTGGGAGCGTTACCACCTTTTCCAGTTCTGGTGGATCCATTTGATGACGCTGGTCTGGGTGATCTTCAGCGTGGTACTGTTTCTGCTCGAGCCGCTGTTCCTGCACCGCTGGTTCCGCGAGCAGGCGAAGCGAGACAGCGACAGGACGTTCAGGCGCATACACCGCATGCACCGGATACTGCTGACCATCAGCCTGCTCGCCGTAGCCGGTGCGGTGGGTGGGTCCCATGGGCTGACGTTTCCCTAGGAGCTTCTGTTGAGGATTTCCTCAGAAAAACCCAATCACGGGAAATAAAGCCAGCTGCAACCAGTGTCAGTCGCCTGTCTGCAGCTGCCCCTTTTCCTGTTCACGCCTGTCGCGCAACGAATAGACACAGCCGCAGTAGTTCTGCCGGTAGAACCCCTCCTTCCGAGCAATCTCAATACCACGCTGCTGACCGCCCCCCTTGCGCCAGTTATGGGTCCAGTAGATGAGATCGGGGTAGCGTGAGGCTGCCCGCTCACCGCTCCGATTGACTTGCTCCAGCCTCTTCCAGCGGGAGAATCCCAGGCTGCTGGTGAACACCCGAAAACCGTTCTCGTGGGCAAACAGGGCGCTGCGCTCAAAGCGCAGATCGAAACAGCGGCTGCAGCGCTCGCCCCGCTCCGGTTCGTGCTCCAGCCCCCTTACCCGCTGGAACCAGGCGTCAGTGTCGTAGTCGCCGTCATAAAAGGGAATACCATGCTCCTGCGCGTAGCGGATGTTCTCATCCTTGCGGATCTCGTACTCGCGGCGGGGGTGGATGTTGGGATTGTAGAAGAAGATGGCAAGTTCGATTCCGGCCTGCCGCAGCGCCTCGATCATGGCCCCGGAGCAGGGAGCGCAGCAGGTGTGCAACAGTACCCGTTTCTCTCCACCCGGAGGGATCAGCGGTGTATCCTGTTTGGCTCTCCTGCCCAACTCAGCCCTTTTCCTCGATCACATCCTCACCCCGCTTCGCCGGCAACAACTTCTCCCGAAGCTGCGCCTCCAGCTCCTGGGCGATCTCCGGGTTTTCCTTCAGGAAGTTGCGCACATTATCCTTGCCTTGGCCGATGCGATCACCGTTGTAGCTATACCAGGCACCTGCCTTGTTGATAAGCCCGTGCTGTACACCAAGGTCGATCAGTTCCCCTTCCCGAGAAATCCCTTCTCCGTAAAGTATCTCAAACTCGGTCTGCTTGAAGGGTGGGGCCACCTTGTTCTTCACCACCTTGACACGGGTCTGGCTGCCAATCACCTCATCCCCTTTCTTGATGGCACCAATGCGACGGATATCCATACGCACCGAGGCATAGAACTTGAGAGCATTACCACCGGTGGTGGTCTCCGGGTTGCCAAACATCACCCCGATCTTCATACGGATCTGGTTGATGAAGATCACCAGGGTGTTGGCGCGTTTGATATTGGCAGTGAGTTTGCGCAGCGCCTGGGACATCAGGCGCGCCTGCAGTCCCATGTGGGAATCGCCCATGTCCCCCTCGATCTCCGCCTTGGGAGTGAGCGCTGCCACCGAGTCTACCACCACCACATCCACCGCACCGGAACGCACCAGCATGTCAGTGATCTCCAGCGCCTGCTCACCGGTATCAGGCTGGGAAACCAGCAGATCATCGATATTGACCCCCAGCTTCTCAGCATAGACCGGATCCAGGGCATGCTCGGCATCCACGAAGGCACAGGTGCCCCCACTCTTCTGCGCCTCGGCGATGATCTGCAGGGTAAGGGTGGTCTTGCCGGAAGATTCCGGCCCGTAGATCTCCACCACTCGGCCACGTGGCACACCACCGATACCCAGCGCGATGTCCAACCCCAGGGAGCCGGTGGAGATGGCCTCCACATCGTGCAGCGCACCCGAATCACCCATGCGCATCACTGAGCCCTTGCCGAACTGCTTTTCGATCTGGCTGAGTGCAGCGCTCAGCGCCTTTTTCCTGTTTTCGTCCATTGTCTGGTTAAAACCTCTTGAGAACTCGGAAAGGTCACAACTACCCGCCTCGCCGGAATTTTTCCAGCGCACTACGCAGTTACGACGATTGATCAATTATTTCACAGTTCCGTCAAACGACCAACTGCGTACGATATCGTACTGCACCCCTTCGGGAAGGGTACGGGAGCGTACCAGGGCAAAGCGGTCCACGGGCCAGGCAATGGGAGAAACAGAGGTCGGCAGGGCCTTTGGCAGTGCCTTGCGCAAAAAAGTGAGATGAGGTTGAAAGGGGCGCCGTTCCGGTTCGAACCCACAGGAGACCAGCCCCCGTTCCAGCGCCTTGACCAGCATTTCCAAGGCGATCGGAGGGCGCTCCGTTCCCAGCCAAGCCACTCGTGGGCCCGGCCAGTAGCCCACCTTGTCCAGCGTGAGCTGAAAGTTCTCGCCACGCAGCGCATCGGCAACCTGCTCTACACAGGATTGCTGGGCCTCGGTCAGCGGCCCCAGATAGCGCAAGGTAATATGATAATTTTCCGGCGCCACCTGGCGTCCTGTCACTGCCTTGAATGACTCCCCCGTGAGTATCCGTTCCAGCTCCTGGCGTAATGACTCATCGGGCCAAAGAGCGAAGAAGAGGCGCTGCCGTGGCTCAGCAGACGGCATCCCGCAATCCTTCGAGAGCGACCCTGACCGCTGCCTGACGCACCGCCTCCCGATCACCTTGGAAATGCTCCAAATAACTTTCCAGCTTGCCAGCACGGCTAGCCCAGGCAAACCACACGGTACCAACAGGTTTGCCCGGGGTGGCACCTCCCGGACCGGCGATACCGCTTACCGCCACCGAAAGTTGGGCATGACTGTGTTCCAGTGCGCCGCTCGCCATCTCCAGAACCGTCTGTTCGCTCACTGCACCGTGGACCTCTAGCGTCTCCTCCCTGACTCCCAGCATCTCCTGTTTGGCGATGTTGGTATAGGTAACAAAGCCGCGCTCAAACCAACGCGAACTGCCAGGGATGTCTGTGATGATCTTGGCGATCCAGCCACCGGTGCAAGATTCTGCGGTGACCAGCATCATTCGCTCATGGATCAGCTGCTGCCCCAGTCGACAGGCGAGCTGGTGGACGATGTCCATCAATCCCTCATCTGTTGAAAACAGCAGCTGACGATGTAGCCGCCATTGGGGGAGGGGCTTACCCGAACCACCTCCGCCACCGCCTCTAATGGCGGCGTCAGCTTCTGTTCCGGCGAAATGATGATCTCGAGCTGAGTACCCAGGGCAATCTCCCGCTCTGCCTCGAATTGAACACCCCCGGCACTCAAATTCTGGCCTTTTGCCTGCCGCATCTCACCCCCGTCCGGCAATCGATACTCAACCACGCAATCTACCTGCATTCGGTTGAAACGGCGCTTCTCATTGTAATCCAGCCGCATACTCATTGGCTTCACCTTTGTGTTTTATTTATCGACACTACAAGCAATACCAGACACTAATAATATTCGCAAGGATGTACATGATTATTTAACCTTTTCTTGCCATTCAGGGCGGATAAAGTCCTTTCCAATCCAGAGACGGGTCTGAAAAGCGAGGAAGCATGCGCTTTCTCATGCTGCCGGGTTCCGGGCTTTGTTGATAGGAACGGAACGGTTCATCCCCGGCCCTGTTGAGGAGCCGGGCGGCCTCATTGTCGCTCATGGCGCAGACAAATACATCCAGTTGTTCGAAGGTGATGCCTAGCTTGAGGTACTGTTGGGCATCGGGGAGTGATTCGAGCTTGTCACAGGGGTCATTATCTCCTGATAGCGTTAGCGCTTGCGCAGCCGCTCCTCGGCGCGGTAGCGCTGCACCAGGCGCTTGATCTGCCGCACACTCAAGCCCAGCTGCCGGGCCGCATCCCTCTGCCGAAGCCGTTTTTCCGCTACCTGCCGGATCACCCCCACCCGATCCAGCTCCCGTTGACTCATCGTAATGTGCTCCTCTGCCACTGCCCCTCCTGAAATCAAAAGGGGACATTACTGCTTTGGGCTAACACAGGAAGAGGCTGATAATTGGCCCTGTTCCGGATTTTCGTTACACTTTTGAAGATGAGCGCTGGCAAACCGCGACACACCCCGTTGATGCAGCAATACCTGAGCATCAAGGCGGAGCATCCTGACATCCTGCTCTTCTTCCGCATGGGGGATTTCTACGAACTCTTCTATGAGGACGCCCGCAAGGCAGCCCGCCTGCTGAACATTAGCCTCACCACCCGTGGAAAATCAGCTGGTGAACCGATCCCCATGGCGGGTGTCCCCTATCACGCTGTGGACAACTACCTGGCCAAACTGGTCAAGCTTGGGGAGTCGGTGGCTATCTGCGAACAAATCGGAGATCCGGCTGCCAGCAAGGGGCCGGTGGAACGGCGGGTGACCCGCATCGTCACCCCTGGAACGATCACCGAAGAGGCTTTGCTGGATGAACGTCGTGACAATCTGATTGCAGCGCTTCATCAGGAAGGCGAACGTTTTGGTCTCGCCTGGATGGAGGTAAGCAGCGGCCGTTTCCTGACTACGGAACTGGAGAGCGAAGAGGCACTTGCCGGCGAACTTGAACGGTTGCAACCCGCAGAGCTGGTGATCAGCGACGAGGCCTCCATTAACCTGGAGGGACAACGCACCGGCCTGCAGCGACTCCCACCTTGGCATTTCGAGCAGGAAAGCGCAACTCGGTTATTGTGCAGCCAGTTCGGCACGCGGGATCTCCGGGGATTCGGCTGTGATTCCTTTCCGCTCGCAGTGACTGCAGCAGGAGCCTTGCTCCATTATGTGAGCGAAACCCAGCGTGGCGCACTCCCCCACATCACCGCCTTACACGTGGAGCGTCAGGAGGAAGGCCTTCTTCTCGATGCCGCCAGCCGCCGCAATCTAGAACTGGAGGTCAGCCTTTCCGGCCATCCCGAGCAAACCCTGGCCGCCATTCTCGACCACACCGCCACTGCGATGGGCAGCCGCCAGCTGCGGCGGTGGCTGAACCGGCCCCTGCGCGATCAGCGCACCATCCGTCAACGACACCAGGCCATAGCCACCCTGCGGGCAGAACATGGCCATGAGACACTGTGTGAACAATTGCGGGGCATTGGCGACGTGGAACGCATTCTGACCCGGATCGCCTTGCGTTCGGCACGGCCCAGTGATCTGGTCCATCTACGAACCGCACTGGCACGTCTGCCCGCCTTGCAGGATATCCTGGCGGAAAAACGGGATCCGCTGCTAAAAAAGCTAGGCCAGCGGATCGGCAAATTTCCCGACATCCACCGTCTGCTACAAAGGGCGATCGTCGAGACTCCCCCCCAACTGATCCGCGATGGTGGTGTCATTGCCCCCGGCTATGATGCAGAACTGGATGAGCTACGAGCCTTGCAGCAAAATGCCGGTGAATATCTTCTCCAGCTGGAGCAGCACGAGCGGGAGCAGACTGGCATCACCAATCTCAAGGTAGCCTACAACCGGGTACACGGCTACTACATCGAGGTAAGCCGCGCCCAGACCGATCGCATTCCCGACCGTTACCAGCGCCGCCAGACCCTCAAAGGGGCGGAACGCTACATCACCCCGGAACTGAAGACGTTCGAGGACAAGGTACTGAGCGCCAATGAGCGGGCCCTGGCCCGCGAGAAATGGCTCTACGAAGCGCTGCTGGACCAGATCGCGGAACGAATCTCCGAACTGCAGCGGTGCGCCTCGGCCCTGGCAGAACTGGATGCACTCAATAACCTGGCGGAACGCGCCACAACCCTGGGGTGGGTTGCGCCACGCTTCACCAGCCGTCCAGAGATTCGGATCACCGCCGGCCGACACCCGGTGGTGGAACAACTACAGGAAGAACCTTTCGTTCCCAATGACCTTTATCTCAATCGGGAACGTCGCATGCTACTCATCACCGGGCCTAACATGGGTGGCAAATCCACCTACATGCGGCAGACCGCACTGATCGTGTTGCTTGCATATATGGGCAGTTTCGTACCGGCACAGGAGGCGGTGATCGGTCCTGTCGACCGTATCTTCACCCGTATCGGTGCCTCTGATGAACTGGCCAGCGGCCGCTCTACTTTCATGGTCGAGATGACCGAGACCGCAAACATTCTGCACAACGCCAGCCGTGACAGCCTGGTATTGATGGACGAGATCGGCCGCGGCACCAGCACCTTCGATGGACTCTCCTTGGCCTGGGCCACTGCCTTGCATCTGGCCCGGGAGATTGGGGCATACACCCTGTTCGCCACACACTATTTCGAGCTGACCCGCCTCCCCGAACAGATCCCCGGCGTGACCAACATTCATCTTGATGCCGCGGAACACGATGAGCACATCGTCTTCCTGCACAGCGTAAAGGAGGGACCTGCCAGCCAGAGCTACGGCTTACAGGTGGCCGCCCTGGCCGGCGTTCCGCGAGAGGTAATCCGCCAGGCACGCATCAAGTTGAGGGAGCTAGAGCAACCCCCTCCCCGGCAGGAACCCAGCAATGGGAAAATGCAGCTGGAGTTGGCCGTCTCACTCTCCGCCGTAGAAAAACGCCTCGTTGAACTGAACCCGGACGAACTCTCCCCGCGGCAAGCGCTGGAGAAGCTGTATGAGCTACGGGAGCTAGTTGGGAAATAGCGGCCCTGTCTCTCAGGACACGGGCTGACGCGGGATCGGGTTTCGCCTGCAACCTCTTCGGCAACCACAAGAAACCTTGGCCCATTCCCGCAGCTTCCGGCAATAGCCTTCACGCTTTCCCTGAATTGAAAAAACAGGCAGGAAGGCTCTAAGACTCACCCACTGCTTGTCGATACAGAACCAAAACCGGAAGCCGCCCGTAGTCGTGGAGGCTCCTCTTCTGAAGGTTTGCGGGCAGGCGAAAGCTCAGCCCTCACCTGGATATATTTCACCTTGCGGAATAACGGCGATTCGCCACCAACCGGCGGTTCATACTCCAACACGACCTCCATGCCGCTCCCATCCTGCGCCGCAACGGCCAACATCTTGGCCATATGGTCTGCACGGCCGGGAAGGATCCCCTTGTCATACTCGATCCGGAACCAGACCGGTTCGTTATCCAGCATGAAACAGAGAATCTCTTTGTCCGCTTCATGAACACGCCAAAGTTCGCCACGTACTTTCCCTGTCGTCTCGATTCGGGCCATCACAAAACCTCCTTATTCGTGAAACAGCAGATACCCTTCCTCACAGCCCTCTCCTCAACTCCATTAACATAATACATAATGTATTGCCTTCATAGGAGTGGTTCGGTGATATTCGTCACAAAGAGATATAAAAATCGCTTCTCCCAAGGGTCGAAAAGCTTTCAAGAGATCTGCTCCAGGAGGACGGGTAATGGCACATCAAGCCATATTCCCTCCGGAAAAACCCTGGCCCGATAGGCAAAGATCTCCACGCCCTGTACGGCTACCGCTCGTAATGCCCGCCCATATTCAGGGTCGATGTGGTCCGCCGGCCGAAGCGCATGGACATCACCCCGTTGTACACAAAACAGGAGAGCAGCCCGATACCCCTCTCCTACCATTTCGGCAAGTTCACGGAGGTGCTTTACCCCTCGCGCTGTAGGGGCATCCGGGAAAAAAGCGATACCCTCCTCGGCAGCGGTGACATTCTTTACCTCGACGTAACAATCCGCCACTCCGCAACCTTCCAGCAACAGATCCACCCGACTACGCTCCATCCCATAGCGTACCTCACGGCGTACATGTTCATAACCGGACAGTTCAGTCACCACGCCTGAGACAATACCCTCCTCTACCAGACGATTGCTCAACAGCGTGTTGATCCCCACCTTCACTCCAGCGGCGGTTTCACTAATCTCCCAGGACCAGGGATACTTTCGTGCAGGGATACCAGTATCCCGGATCCAGATCCGGCTGCCGGGTTCGGCGCAGCCCAGCATAGAGCCGGTATTGGGGGTATGCGCGGTGAGCTCTCGTCCGTCCGGTAGACGCACATCGGCCAGAAAACGCTTGTAACGACGCAACAGGGTTGCTTCTATCAGGGGGGAATCGAACCGCATCAGCGTTGCCGCCAAGCCTCCAACACATTAGGCAGCTGGGCAATCCGGTTCAACACCTTGCTCAGCTGGGTGGTATCCCGGATATCGACAGTAAGACGCATGGTGGCAATGGCCTGTTTCCGATCCGTGGCGGTATTGACCGATAACACATTGACATCCTCAGCCGCCAGAATGGTAGAGACATCCCTCAACAGCCCCGGCCGGTCTACCGCCCGCAGATTGATGTCTACCGGATAGCTCTCCCCCGGTTCCGGCTGTCCCCATTCCACCTCAATCAGTCGGTTGCGTTTCTCCCCTTCCAGCTTGAGGATGTTGGGACAATCACGCCGATGGATACTGACCCCTCGTCCTTGGGTGATATAGCCGATTACGCTATCACCCAGTACCGGTTTACAACAGCGGGCCACATGAGTCAGCAGATTACCGACACCATGGATCTGGATATCTCCCCCCGGTTGCGGGCGCTTCACCCGCGAAACGCGGGAACGTGGTATCGGTGCTTCCCGAACCTCCGGAGGCTGCAGGCGGTGGACCGCCCCGGCGATCTGGGCCGTAGTCACCTCTCCCCGGCCAATAGCTGCCAACAGCTCATTGGGCTCCTGAAACTTGAGCTCCACCACCAGCTTCTCCAGCGCCAGATCAGTGGCCCCGAGGCGACGCAATTCTCGATCCAGCGCCTGCCTTCCTTCACTGATATGTTTCTCCTGGTCCTGCTGCTTGAACCAAGTCAGGATCTTAGAGCGAGCCCTAGAGCTCTTGACATAACCAAGCTGGGGATTGAGCCAGTCTCGGCTCGGCCCACCGTGACGGGTAGTGAGGACCTCCACCTGCTCCCCGCTTTGCAACTCATAGGTTAGCGGCACGATACGTCCGTCCACCTTGGCACCACGACAGCGGTGTCCTACTTCGGTATGGATAGCATAGGCGAAATCAAGTGGCGTGGCCCCTTGCGGCAAATCCAGGATATCCCCTCGCGGCGTCAGCACATAGACCCGATCCTGGAACAGCTCGGACTTGAAACGATCGATAAAATCCCCCGCATCCCGAGACTCGTCTTTCCACTCCAGCAGCTGGCGCAGCCATGCAATCTTCTGTTCGAAGGCGGTGTCACGGACACCCCCTCCTTCCTTATAAACCCAATGCGCCGCCACTCCCAACTCGGCATGTCGATGCATTTCATGGGTCCGGATCTGCACTTCCAGAGTCTTCCCTTCCGGCCCGATCACTGCCGTATGGATAGACTGGTAGTGATTCTCCTTGGGGGTGGCAATGTAATCATCGAACTCCCGGGGGATATGGCGCCACAGGGTGTGAACGATGCCGAGGGCGTGGTAGCAATCAGCCACCTCATTAACCAGAATGCGCACCGCACGGAGATCATAGAGCTGATCCAACCCCACCCTTTTGCGTTGCATCTTGCGCCAGATACTGTAGATGTGCTTGGGCCGGCCAGTCACTTTGGCTTCGATGCCCGCCTCAGCCAGCGCCCGCGAGAGCTGCGCAATCACCTTCTCGATATACTGCTCCCGCTCCACCCGGCGCTCATCCAGACTCCGGGCGAGCCGACGATACTTCTCCGGCTCCAGATAACGGAAGGCGAGATCCTCCAACTCCCACTTGATCTGCCAGATTCCCAGCCTGTTAGCCAGCGGAGCATAGATCTCCTGAGTCTCACGGGCAATACGGTGTTGCTTCTCCAGCGGCAGATGCTTCAGGGTACGCATGTTGTGCAACCGATCCGCCAGCTTGATCAATACCACCCGCACATCCTCCGCCATCGCCAGCAGCAGCTTCCGTAGACTTTCCGCCTGCCGGGTGCCGCCACCAGAAACAGTGTGAATGAAATCAATCTTGGTGACCCCATCCACCAAGCGGGCGATGGCTTTTCCGAACTCTTGCTCGATCTCCTTGAGGGTGACCTCGGTGTCTTCCACCACGTCATGCAGAATGGCGGCAGCAACGGTTTCATAGTCGAGCCGCAGATCCACCAAAATGTCCGCAACCGCAAGCACATGATGCCAATAGGGTTCACCGGAAGCGCGCAACTGCCCCCCGTGCTCTACCCTGGCCACCTCGCACGCACGGCGCAACACCGCCAACGCCTGCGGCGGATAGAGATCGGTCAGTGCAGCAAGCCACTCCCCGATATCCGGGGCAGCCGTGCCGGCAGATCGTTCCAATCTGTTTTCAACATAAACCATACAACTGTCGATAGTAAGGGAAAGGCGGGCAGCATTCATCCTGCCCCAACGCTTTGGAAAGACCCCGGACAACCGGACAATCCGGCCGCGATGATATCGGGATCTTTTTTGACCCACTGACTTTTAAGTCGTGTTTGAGACCAAAAAGTTCAAGGAGTAGCGCCTTGTACCCACTATATCTTTTTTTTCTATCCATGGTCCTGGTTCCGCTCTCGACGGTTCAGGCAGAGAGTCCGACTCTACCGCAGGCCTCCCCGGAAAAACGGCATGCCGACATGCCGACCCGAGGCTTGAGCATGCAACAGGTGATCGAACGGTTCGGCCAGCCAGAAACCAAACTTCCTCCGGTGGGCTCACCACCGATCACCCGCTGGAAATATGATCGTTACACAGTCTATTTCGAGGGGAAATATGTAATCCACAGCGTTTCTGACAAGAGGAGGTAAATCATGTAACGATGACAACCCATTCCACCCGGGAAAGCGCTAGTAGGGGGATCCGGAAATATGGATCCCCCTGTTCCGATAAGGAACGGAAGAGAGACGTGCCGGGACAGAAGAGCGGGACATCACCGAATGTTTACCGGGAAGCAGGCAAGTTGCACCTTCCCTCTTCACAAACAAGCGCCAATGGCGCTTTCCTTTCAGCCCTCCTCCTGGCCACGGATGTCATCGAGATAGTCGATCAAACGGCGGCCGTCCGATATTTCAAATATCTCACCGGTTGACTGGATATTCTCCATTCTGTCGAGACGAAAATGCCGAAATCCATCACGAAGCTCACACCAGGCCACAAGCGTCCACACATTTCCCCAGTAGAATAGTCCCAGCGGTCGCACTGTGCGGGATGAGCGCTCTCCATCCTCGCGCATATAGTCATAGTGGACCTTACACCGCTTCTTGACAGCCTGGCGCAATAGCGCCAGATGTTTCCTGGTTTCGGGATCCCTGTTGAAATCGGGCACCAACAGCTCTCGACGCTCTAGCTCCGGCCTGAGGCGTTCTGTCACCACGCTGCCAATCTTGCGGATCGCCCTCCGCGCAGCCTGAGCCAAATCATCATCCGTCCAGGCCTGGATCATACGGACCCCCAACATCAGCGCGGCCAATTCCTCCTCATCGAACATCAGTGGGGGCAAATAAAAGCCTTTCATCAAACGATACCCGACGCCTGCCTCCCCCTCGATGGGCACACCGGACAGGGAGAGATCCCGAATATCCCGATAGATGGTGCGCTGGGAAACTTCCAACTCTTCGGCCAACTCATGGGCGGTTATCACCCGATGATGGCTCAACAGCCCAACGATACGAAACAGACGATCGGCGCGGCGCATTTGGCATCCCCTAGCCGCCGGCGAAAAACCGCTTCTCCGCCAGATCACTCCTTGGCAAAGTAGGTAATCAGCATCAGAACCGCCCCTTGGGGATCCTGCATCACCATGAACCGTCCCACCGCCGGGATATCCTGAGGTGGCAGGATGACCTTCCCTTTCAGCGCTTCCACCTTTGCCGGCATTGCATCAACATCATCAACGGTCACATAAGCACCCCAGCTCGGCGGCATCCCTTCTGCTTCCGGAGGGGTGGCCATGATGCCCGCCACTTCAGTATCTCCCGCCCTGACCATAGTATAGGCCCCGTTGCTCGACTCCATGTCCGAGAAAGTCCATCCCAGTAATTCGCCATAGAATGTCTTCGCTCCGGCCACGTCGCTGGTCATCAACTCGTTCCAGCTGAACACCCCATGTTGCTTCATCGCTTCTGTCATCATCTCTCGTTTTCCTTTTGTCAATGGAAATACCAGTATAGCGAGGGTCTCCTGACAGCATTGTGTCAGGAGACAATTGAACAGACCAATAATTGGTCACGGCACCTTTGCGGGCAGCCTTTTCAGCGGGTCTCGAATGCCTTCCCCGCATCTTCTTCTACCAGCGCCGGGAGCAATGGGATACTCATCAGAGTGCAGGGCATCAAATCGAATCCATTGGTCACTTCTACTACCCAATCTGCTTCGATCGGTGATATGTGAAATCTTCCAGCCTCGGTGACCAGGAAAAGTGGAACAGACCGTAGCCAATGGCAGCCTCGCTAGCAAAGGTGATGGCCCAATGCCAGCCATCAATATCACTCACCGCAACCACAACGAAGGATGGAGCCATGGCCACCAATCCTGCTGCAGCACTGCCAACAACGAACATATCCACATCACCCGGGAGCAATGCCTGCCGGTGGCCCCTGATTGCATGGCGGATATCGGCGCCAGCTATTTCGCCCATATCACGCCGTCTTCTCTGCCTTCGAAAACGGAGAGCGGGATTTCAATCTCACCGGCCTCATCATCCTGAGTGACACCGACTACCAATGCCTCACCCCGGTCCAGTGGCCAGTTTCGCATCGGGGCAAGGAAACCGCCCAGACGTTCCGGCAACGGTATTTGTTCGCCGCATCCGGCGAAGTCAGGTTCATTTATGCCAGCTTTTCGGTGAGACTCAAACCCTGACCGCTATCGGGGATTCACCTGATGGAGAAGCGATTGACGAACGGCTGAAAACCAGTGCCAGATGGCAGAGGCGGAGCCGAAAGCGTTGCCGGCTGTTCTCGGATCCCTCAAAAGCGCACCAGATACCCTCCCCGCAGCACAAAGTCGGGTGAACCATCATCCAGGCCAAGGGAGACAGCCCCACGCAGTCGCCCACCTGCATAGCTCAAATAGTCGACACCCGTGGTAAGCAGCATCCGATCCCCTTCGGTATCCATACCAAGTTCACCAAGCAGGTGGAGCCGCCGATCCATACGGTGCAACAGGCCACCTCCCAGATGCAAAGAGCTCTCCCTTCCTTCTCCACCCCACTCCTCGAAATTGAGACCCACCGATCCCATGACCACCGTCTCCATGCTCAGCGGGTGACGGACCGCCCCAAAGAAACCGAAATCGGCGTTTCCTTCCCCGATATCCTCGTCACCGACGGGCAGCGTCAGGCTGCCACCGAGGACGATTCGACCATCCCCTTGGTGCCGGAGGCGATACTTTCCGATGACATCGATATCGGTCAGCCCGGATTCGTCATATCCCCCATCGGTATCTATGCTGGCAAACCCTCCACCAAGCCCCAACTCGAACCGGGGTGCAAGTGGAATACCCCCTTGTACCCCGAAGCTGGTCTGAGAGATATCGGGATGGTCGAATTCTGCATATCCGATATATCCTTCCATATAGGACGTAGCGGAATAACCCGCATCCCGGTGAAAATGATCGAAAAACCTCACACTATCCTTGGTGGCCGGTCCGGCCATCCCATTCTGGGCGAATAATAGGGCAAACATGCAAAAAAGCCGGATGATATTTTTCACTGTCGGTTTCATCTTTTCCTTTCCCCAACGAGACAACCAACGAAGTCCCTTTCACTATACCTGTCTGACGAAAGGGGTCATCCGGTTTCGTTCCATTTCATGACACAGTTCACATCAAAAATGAAGAACTTTCCTGCCGAGAGAGAAACCGAGTGCAATGAAAGGTATACTCAACAGATTCAATCACGGAATGCGGCATGCTTGAACTATTGAACGACAACCTGCTCTGGTGGCATTGGGTGGTAACAGGGCTGATACTGCTCGCCGCGGAGATGTTGACCGGAACCTTCCTTCTGCTCGGTCTCGGCGTGGCAGCCATCGCAGTGGGCATGATCGATTTGCTCATCAATATCTCCATCATTACGGAGCTGGTTCTCTGGCTGGTTTTCTCTCTAGTGGTACTCATCGTTTGGTTCAAGTGGTTCCGAATTCGACCAGTAAGCCAGAGTGGCCAATCCAACTACCGTCTCGATACCCTGGGAACAGTGGTCGACTCCATCACCCCCCATCAGCGGGGCAAGGTACAGTTCGATACCCCCGTGCTTGGCAACAGCACCTGGCCCGTTACCGCATCCACTTCCATTACAGAAGGAACGCGGGTTCGGATCGTCCGGGTCACCGGGCAACTCATCGAGGTGGAACCTCTGCAGGAGAACCAGGATCATGGAAATGCTTAATATTCTCATCGTACTCGCTGTCGTGGTGGTTATCACCCTTTACCGGGGGATCAAGATCGTCCCCCAGGGGGAAGAGTGGGTGGTGGAGCGGCTGGGAAAGTTTTCCCGCACGCTGCAACCCGGCTTGAGCTTTATCATTCCCTTCATCGAGCGGGTGCGGCAGCGCATTTCCACTCGCGACATCATCCTCGACATCCCCCAGCAGGAGGTGATCACCAAGGACAATGCCGTAATCCTCACCAACGCCATCGCCTTCATCCGGGTCACCAATCCACGCGATGCCCTCTATGGTGTGGAGAACTTCCGGCTGGCCATCGTCAATCTGGTGATGACCACCCTGCGTTCCATCATCGGAGAAATGAAGCTGGACGAGGCACTCTCCAACCGGGAGCAGATCAAAACCCGGCTCAAAGACCAGATCATCGACGACGTGGCCGACTGGGGGGTAACGGTGAAATCAGTGGAGATCCAGGACATCAGCCCGAGCAAGTCCATGCAGTCTTCCATGGAACGGCAGGCGGCCGCCGAACGAGAGCGGCGTGCCATCGAAACCACCGCTGAAGGCAACAAAAACGCCATGATCCTGGAGGCCCAGGGCAAACTTGAGGCGGCGAAGAAGGAGGCCCAGGCACAAATCGCCCTGGCCAACGCCTCAGCCAAGGCGATCGAGATGATCAGCCAGACCATACAGGAAAAAGAGCTGCCCGCCATGTTCCTGTTGGGCGATCGATACATCAGCACCCTGGAGAAGGTCAGCCAGAGTGAGAATGCAAAGTTCGTCATCTATCCCGCCGATCTCCAGGAGGCGGTCAAGGGGATGCTGGGTGACACCTTCAGGAAAGGGGAACGGCAATGACCCCCCAGGACAGAAAGCGGACCCAGGTCTTGTGATCTCCGCACCATGTGCCGGCCGTTCCCTCTCGTGCGAACCGGAAACCATTACCATCGTATCGCTGCGCTGCTGCTGATCACTCTCCTGTCCGGCTGCAGCCTGCTGCAACCACAGCCAGTGCCACGGAAACTGCCCGCCATCCCTTCCATCTGGGCCCACGCCGAGACAAACCTGCCCGCACCTCCTCTCCGAGAAGCCTTTTCCGATCCGGCACTCTCCAGGCTGATCGAAGAGGCGGTAGGCAACAGCTTCGATCTGCGGGCTGCCGTCTCCCGCATCCATGCGGCACGGGCCAGTGCCACCATCAGTGGCGCGGACCGGGCGCCACAAATCACCGCTTCCCTCAACGCCAGTCGGGCCAAACGGGCCACAGTGGTGGGCGGCACCGTGGTCTCCGGCATCGGCAACTATTTCCAGAGCGGCATCGAGATCCGCTGGGAGGCGGATCTTTGGGGGCGCCTCGGCCATCAGGCGCGGGCTGCCACCCTGGAGCTGGCCGCTACCGAGGCGGACTATCATGCTGCCCGGCTCTCGCTGGCAGCCAACATTGCACGCCGCTGGTTCAACCTGATCGAGGCACGGCAGCAGGTAGAGCTGGCACGGCGGAGCGTAGCTGACCAGCAGCAGATGGTAGAGAGCCTTGCCGCCGGTTACCGGAGAGGGATCTACACCGCCACAGAACTGCAGCAAGCACGCAGTGACCTGGCCACCGCAGAAAATCAGCTCGCAGCACGGAAGGAACGGTTGGTCCGTGAACGATTGCTGTTGCAAACCCTGCTGGGGCGCTATCCCGAGCTACCGCCGGAACCGCCGACGACACTCCCAGAACCCGAAGAACCCATCCCTGCTGGCTTGCCCGCTGAGTTGCTCACGCGCCGGCCTGACCTCATCGCCGCAGAGTACCGGCTTCATGCCGCCGACGAACGAATGCGGCAGGCAACCAAGAACCGGTTGCCGCGCATCCAGCTCACCGCCAGCGGCGGCACCAGTAGTGATGAACTGCGTTATCTGCTGGAGGGCGACCGGCTCGTCTGGAGCCTGGTGGGCGGACTCACCGCGCCGCTGTTTCAAGGGGGACGTCTGAAGGCCAGCCAGGAACAGGCAAGGGCCAACGCGGAACAGGCCATGCACCAGTATGCTCAGGCGCTGCTGAAGGCCTTTCAGGAAGTGGAAACAGCACTCTCCGCTGCCCCCCTGCTGGCGGAACGCCAGCGGACACTGATGCGGACATTGAAAAACGCGGAACAAATGGAACGGCAAGCCCGGGAACGATACCGTACCGGCCTGGGCACTATGGAGGACTGGCTGAAGGCGCGGCGCCGGCTCTACAATGCACACAGTGCACTGCTTGAAGCGCAGAACCTGCGCCTGCAGAACCGCATCGATCTGCACCTGGCCCTGGGTGGCGACTTCACGCCTCCGGGGGAGATAGAACCGACGGCAGAAAAATGAACAAGCAACTCCGCATCCTTTCACCGCTTCTGGTACTGCTCGCAAGCGGCGTGGTGGCATGGTTGATCCTGGTCAATCGTCCCGAGCCGGCCCGTAAACCACCCTCGGAGATCCCAGTGAGCGTCGAGACAACAGTGCTCGAACCACGTTCCTATTCCATCCGCATCCGGAGCCGTGGAGTGGTTCGGTCCCGCCAGGAGACCACGTTGGTGGCACAGGTGGCAGGGATCGTCCGTGAGGCTTCCCCACGCTTCGAAGTGGGAGAGCGGTTCAGCAAGGGAGAGTGGCTGGTCCGCATCGATCCCCGCGACTATCGCATCGCCGTCACGCTCGCCAGGTCCCGACTGGTTCAGGCACGGTCGAGACTGGCGGAAGAACAGGCACGGGTGGAGCAGGCCCGCCGCGACTGGGAACGGCTCGGCGAGGCTGGCACCCCCTCTGAACTCGCCTTGCGCCTGCCTCAGCTCCGTGCCGAGCAGGCCGCGGTGGCAGCCGCCGAGGCAGAACTGGAAAAGGCACGACTCGATCTGGAGCGGACCCATATTCGAGCACCCTTCTCGGGCGAGTTGGTAGAGAAACGGGCCACCCTCGGTCAATACGTCGCTCCCGGGACGGCCGTGGCACGTATCAGGGATACGAAACATCTCGAGATACGCTTGCCATTGACCAGCCATCAATTTCCGTTCCTTTCCTCAATCGCGAGTAAGCCCCGCGTCACGCTCACCTGGAAAGAAGGTTCGGAAGAGCGCTCATGGCCGGCTCACATCGCACGTACCGAGGGGGCAGTGGATCCCCAGACACAACAACGTTTCGTGGTGGCCGAGCTGGAGCAATCTGGAGCAGGAAAACCACCTGCCGCCGGACAGTTCGTCGAGGCGGTGATCGAGGGCCGACGGCTGGATGGCGTGCTGGTGATTCCCAACGGCGCGATACGAACCGGCAACACTGTCTTCGTGGTGAATGAAAGGGGGGTGCTCCATCATCGTGACCTGGAGGTGATCTGGCGGGATGAGCAGCACACCGTAGCCCGTGCCGGCCTCGAACCGGGTGACCGGCTGGTGACCAGCCCGGTGGGCAGTGGCCTGTTGGGTCGCCGGGTCGTGATAGCTGGAGGAACCCCTTGAACGGCATCATCGCCTGGTTCGCACGCAACGACGTGGCGGCCAATCTGCTGATGGTGCTCATCCTGGCACTGGGGGCGATGGCGCTCAACCAACGTATCCCGTTGGAAATCTTTCCCCGCTTCGAAGCCGACGTGGTTCGGATCAGCGTTCCCTTCCCCGGCGCCACCCCCACCGAGGTGGAATCCGGCGTCCTGTTGCGTATCGAGGATGCCCTGAACAACCTGGAAGGGGTGAAACGAATCACCACCATTGCCGTAGAGGGCGTTGCCACCGCAATGGTGGAGATCGCGCGAGGTTATGACGCCCGGGAGATGCTGGCGGACATCGAGGCCCGCGTCCAAGCCATCGCCACGTTCCCGGCGGAGACCGAGCGGCCGGTGGTCAGCCTGGTGCAGCAACGCAAGGAAGTGCTGGACGTGGTGATCAGCGGAAACCTTCCGGAGCGGGAGCTGCGCCGTCTGGGAGAACGGGTGCGAGCGGATCTGCGCGCCTTACCCGGAATCACACAACTGGAGCTGGTGGGGGTCCGTCCCTACGAAATCAGCATCGAGATCGATGAGGAGACATTGCGCCGCCACAACCTGCGCTTCGAGGCCATCGCCCAGGCCATCGAGAACAGCTCGCTGGATCTTTCCGGCGGCCACATCGAAACCCGCGCCGGGGAGGTCCTGATCAGCACGCGCGGTCAAGCCCTGGACGCGGCACGATTCGCCGCCATCCCCATTCTCGCACGCACCGACGGCAGCCGATTGACGCTGGGGGAGATCGCCACCATCCGTGACGGCTTCGCCGAGGTGCCTCTCCGGGCGGAGTTCGATCACCGGCCGATGGTGGCCATCGAGGTGTACCGCGTGGGCGATCAAAGCGCCATCGAGGTAGCGGAGAGGGTCAAGCGCTACATCGAAACGGCGGCCCCCACCATGCCGCCGGGCGTTACCCTCACCTACACCCACGATCGCTCCCGTTACATCGAATCACGTCTCGCCACCCTGGCCGACAGCGCCCTGCAGGGAGGAATCATCATCTTCCTGCTGCTCGCACTGTTCCTGCGCCTGGCCGTGGCCTTCTGGGTGGTGGTGGGGATCCCCATCAGTTTCATGGGAGCACTGGCGGTGGCTCCCGAGCTGGGAGTGACCATCAACCTGATCAGCGTGTTCGCCTTCATCGTGGTACTGGGCATCGTGGTGGACGACGCCATCGTCACTGGGGAGAACATCTACACCCATCTCAAGCGGGGCAAACCGCCCTTGAAGGCTGCCATCGAAGGGGCACAGGAGGTGGCGGTACCCGTCACCTTCGGGATCCTCACCACGGTGGCCGCCTTCCTGCCGCTGTTCATGGTGGAAGGGGTACGGGGACAGATCTTCGCCCAGATCCCGGCCATCGTCATCCCGGTACTGCTCTTTTCCCTGGTGGAATCCAAGCTGATCCTGCCCGCCCATCTCAAACACCTGAGTACCGCCCCACCGCGCAACCCCTGGCTCCACAGGCTGGACCGGTTGCAACGCCGGGTGGCCGACGGTTTCGAGCGGGCCATCGAGCACCTCTACCGCCCGCTGCTCGGATACGTCCTGCGCCGCCCCTGGCTCACCGTGGCCACATTCCTGGGAGTGAGTTCCACCGTGTTCAGTCTGGTGCTGGGCGGGCATCTCAGTTACGTCTTCTTCCCCCGGGTGCAGAGTGAGACCGCTCGTGCGGTACTCACCATGCCGCCGGGCACACCATTCGAAGTCACCCTGAAACAGATCGAACGGTTCACCGTAGAAGCGGAAAAATTGCGGGAAAAATACCGGGATCCGGAAACCGGCGAGAGTGTCGTCAAGGACATCGTCTCCGTGGCAGGCTGGAAGGGGGGCGCACTCATCGACTCCCATATCGGCCGGGTAGTGTTCGAGATCGTCCCACCAGAGGAGCGACGGCTGGCGATCACCAGCACCGAGCTGGTACAGGAGTGGCGCCGCAATATCGGTGCCGTCCCGGGTGCACAGGAAGTGAACTTCCGGGCGGAAATCGGCCACGCCGGTGAACCCATCGACATCCAGCTATCCGGCGCCGACACTCGACAACTGGCCGAGGTCGCAGCCCGTATCCAGGAACGATTGGCCGGCTATCGGGGACTGTTCGACGTCCATTCCACCCTGGAAGGGGGCAAAGAGGAGATCCAGCTCGCCCTCAGGCCCAAAGGGGAACAGCTGGGACTGACCCTCGCCGATCTGGCCCGGCAGGTGCGCCATGCCTTCTTCGGCCTCGAGGTGCAGCGCATCCAGCGGGGGAGGGAGGAGGTACGCGTGGTGCTACGCTATCCTCGCGATGAACGCCATTCCCTCGCGTCACTGGAAGGCATGAGCATCCGTACCGCCGATGGCACCACCGTCCCCTTCACCGAAGTTGCCGAGATCCGGCTCGGCCGCAGCCCGGCCCGTATCACTCGCATCGATGGCCGGCGCACCATCAACGTGCGCGCCGATGCCAACAAGGAGAGCACCGATCTGGAAGCCATCAAACGGGATCTGGAGAGCTTTCTCGCCGAACTGCTGAAAAGATACCCTGACGTGGAGTATAGTCTGGAAGGCGAGGCACGGGAACAGCGGGAGTCCATGCATAGCCTGAAGGCGGGGGTGATATTCGTGCTGTTCGTCATCTATGCTCTGCTGGCCATCCCGTTCCGCTCTTACACCCAGCCGCTCATCGTGATGTCGGTGATTCCATTCGGTGCCGTGGGGGCCATCCTCGGCCACCTAATCATGAACACCAGCCTCAGCCTCCCCAGCATGCTGGGAATGCTTGCCCTCTCCGGCGTAGTGGTCAACGACAGCCTGGTGCTGGTGGACTATATCAACCGCCGTCGCCGTGAAGGGATGCCGCTGATGGAGGCCATCACCACCGCCGGCTCCGCCCGCTTCCGCGCCATCTGGCTCACCTCCCTCACCACCTTCGCCGGCCTGCTCCCCCTCCTTTTCGAAAAGAGCACCCAGGCCCAGTTCCTCATCCCGATGGGGATCTCCCTCGGCTTCGGCATCCTGTTCGCCACCTTCATCACCCTGCTGCTGGTGCCGGTCAACTATCGGATCCTGGATGATTTGCATCGGTGGGCCGGAAAATACATTAGATCGACCTTTACACATACACACTGAGGAAAACCGGGCCCTGACATTCGAAATGAATTGCAACTGGCAATGAAAAACCAATGAAAACACGCCCGTATCAAAGCTCGAGCGGCTTCAATTCGCGCCAGCCGGTGAGCCCGGCTCTTTTTTTTCCATCAGTTCCAGCAGGCGTGGCTCCCGATCGACGGGCCAGAAGCGTTGCGGATGATCGAGAAAATAGATTTTCGACCCAGGCCTGGTTTCTTTCAAGAACCAGATACCTTTTTGTCCTTCAAGAAAAATCAAATCACTGCTGCTGAGCGGTTTGTCCGGGGGAAAAACCCGAAAAAACACTTCAGATATCCCCTGCTCTCCAATAAAAACTTGCTCCACATGGAAAACCCGAAGATGTGGTTCACCTGGAACATGGTCTATTCTTTCTCCCAAGACGGCTTTTATCACAAGCTGCGAATCTTTCAGCAACTCCGACTCACTCAGCTTTATCCACATGGCGCTGAGGGAAGAGACAGCAAACATCAGCATCAACGACAAAAAAAGCTTCGTACCCGCCATGGTTTCCTTTTTCAGCAGTCAGGAAAGGATGAAAGGGGGGTCTTGCCGCCGACCCCCCTTTCTTGAAAAAACCCCTCAAGCGGCAATGGATGGTGCCGAAATGTCCCGCCGCTTTCTTCTTCCAGCAACCCCGAGCAAGACACCCAGCCCGGAGAGCATCAGCCAAGCAGCTGCAGGGAGCGGTACCGGAGCCGGTGCTCCATAGAGAGCAACGGCACCATTGATGTCATCTTCATCCAAACCCGCATAGGGAGATGAATAGAAAGGATACATCACTGCATCCGGATCATTACTATGGCCCAGACCAATGGCATGACCTATTTCATGTAACGCCACGCTGAAGATGTCAATCCCGGCACCGATACTCCAGTTTTCCTCAATATCAAAATGGACATCACCTGCAGCACTGATGCCGTTTTGGGGTGGATAATACCCATGTGCCAGGGTCCCGCCGCTCCCATCAAATGAGTGCCCGCCGATGCGGATGTCTCCCTGGGCACCCGCTGCGTCAAAGTGGTCACCGCTATCTGTTACCTCAATGAAGGTGAGACTGGCAACACCTTCCCAAGCATCAAATGCCCTCTGAATCTCCGCCTTGAATCCGCCTGGCATAAATCCACTCAGCGAGCTGCATGTAGTAGATGATTCACAATTTTCTCCACCTCCCATTAGACTCCAGCTGACCGTTGCAGGAGTACCATGCGTAGGGTCCCCCCATTTACCCGGACTCGTTGGTCCCAGCTCATAAGGTGTCGATACAAAGAGTCCCTCCGAATAGATGTACAAAGACGCATGGGCAGGCACGCCGGCAAACATGCTACCGAATACGAGCACCGCCATGGCCATGTGCTTTTTCTTCATATTCTCCTCCTTTTTTATTGTTTCAGTGCGGACTTTCCTGCAAGACGAGAAAATGCCCGCTGGTGTTTTGCGCAACACCATTTGTCGCGCCACCTCCCCGAAGCAATAAACAGGCCATTAAGAATATATATATTTATTTCAATATCTTAAAGATCGACACCCTCTAGAAAACAATTAAATTGTAAATTTTTGTGACCTCGGACAATAGTAGGGCAGGTAGAGATTATTTGTTTTTCTGTTTTTTCCGTGGAAGGATCCGTATCGAACTGGATATCTCTTTGAGTTTTTTCACGGTCCATCGATCAATCTGCCGTTTTGTAACCGGTAGTGACGATGGGCGACTCTTCGGATCTGTCGAGGATCATGACTCACCCAGAGTACGGGTGTCTGGTGTCGGTGTCGGTAATCCTGCAACAACACCTCCACCCGTCGAGTATTGTGTGGATCGAGACTGGCGGTGGGCTCGTCGAGAAGCAGCGCATCGGGGCGGTTGGCCAATAAACGCAACAAGGCCAACCGCTGCCGCTCGCCGCTGGAACAGCGTCGGACCTCCCAGTCCAGCACATCGATAGTAAACCCCAACCGCTCCAGCCATTCCGTTTCAAGCTTGCCCATGTGTTCCCCGACCCGCTCATACCACCAACGGCTCTCCGCTGGCAGCAACCCCACCCGGCGACGCCACTCGGGGGCGGGGAACGACTCACACGGACGCTCATCCAGCCACACCGTTCCCCGATGAGGATCGAGATCGGCGATGGCTCGCAGCAAGAGAGTCTTTCCAGACCCGGAATGACCGGAAAGGCAAACACATTCGGCTGGCTCCAACTTCAGGTCTATCGGTCCCACATGGCGGGTAACCAGCTGATCGATTCGCAAACGGCTCAGGTGCTTTCCTCCGTGCTGCCGTATCCGCCACCGCCCGGTGTCCGGATTTCCAATCGATCGCCGATCTCCACGTCGAGTTCCACCTGCGAACCCAGCCGCTCCACCCGCCCATCCCGGTGTATCAACCGGTTCTCACCGCACCTGCCCGGCTCCCCCCCCGCCATACCGTAAGGTGGAACACACCGACGATTGGAGAGAATACTGACCCGCATGGGCTCGAGAAAACGGATCCTCCGAACGACACCATCGCCCCCCCGAAGCCTCCCCTTTCCCCCTGAACCGCGGCGAATGGCGAAAGACTCCAACAGAACAGGAAACCGTTGCTCGAGCACCTCGGGATCGGTGAGCCGGGAGTTGGTCATGTGCGTATGGACCGCACTCGCTCCGTCACGCCGCGGAGTGGCACCGGCTCCCCCGCACAGGGTCTCGTAGTACTGGTGACGCCCGTTTCCCCAAGTGAGGTTGTTCATCGTCCCCTGGGAAGCGGCCATCACACCCAGGGCGCCAAACAGGGCATCAACCACACACTGGGAGGTCTCCACGTTACCTCCCACCACTGCAGCGGGGTAACGAGGGTTGAGCATGCACCCATCGGGCACCCGGATGGTCAATGGTTTCAGACACCCTTCATTGAGAGGGATCTCGTCCTGCACCAGACAGCGGAACACGTAGAGCACCGCAGCACGGGTAACAGCAAGGGGCGCGTTGAGATTGCCGGGGTGTTGCGGAGAGGTACCGCTGAAGTCTATTACCGCCCGTTGGGCCTGATGGTCCACTTGCACGCTCACACAAATCCGGCTCCCGTCGTCCATCAGATAGTCGAAACGACCATCCTGCAACCGGCCGATGACCCGTTGCACCGCCGCCTCGGCATTTGTCTGGACATGCCCCATGTAAGCCCGCACCATCTCCAGTCCAAACTCGGCGATCATCTTTTCGAGCTCCACAACCCCTTTTTCACAAGCGGCCAGCTGAGCACGGAGATCGGCAATATTACAGGCCATATTGCGCGCCGGCCAAGGCCCTCGGGAGAGCAATGCCCGGATTTCATTCTCCTCGAAGCGCCCCCTGCTCACCAGACGGAAATCCTCGATTAGCACCCCCTCCTCCTCTACGCTGCAACTACCAGCGGGGATGGATCCCGGAGTGATACCACCAATATCAGCATGGTGCCCGCGGGCTGCAACGAAAAAGAGCAGCCGCCCTTCCCGATCGAACAGGGGTCTCACCACCGTGATGTCGGGCAGATGGGTCCCGCCGGCATAGGGGGCATTGAGCATGAAGGCATCGCCCGGGCGCATGCTCCCTCGGCGACGGTGGAGAACATGCCGCACACTCTCGCTCATGCTGCCAAGATGAACCGGCACATGGGGAGCATTTGCCACCAGGTTCCCCTCTGGATCGAACAGGGCACAGGAGAAATCCATGCGCTCCTTGATGTTGACCGAGGCAGCGGTCTGTTCCAGCACCGTTCCCATCTGTTCCGCCACTGACATGAACCGGTTATTGAAGATCTCGAGCCATACCGGGTCCACTTGCCGATCAGCTCCGTCAGGACGCCGTTCTCCGCCACCTGCAACACGACGCAGAAGCAATTCTCCGCGGGATGTGAGCTCCGCATGCCAACCCGGCTCCACCACTACTGTCCCTGTCCGCTCGACAATGACTGCTGGTCCCCCTATATGCTCTCCCTTCGACAATCCCTCCCTGTGATAGAATGGAACTGATTGCCATACTCCCTCCACCAGCATTTCGAAACAGCCGACGAACCTTTTTTCTTTACGGGAGGGGGTATCCTCCCTCCCGTCTGGACGGGGTTCCCGCGCCACAGCCTCAACCTCAAGGGACGCCACCACGACCACGGCCCCGCGGGAATGGAAACCATAGTGGCGATGATGCCGCTGTTCAAATCGTCGGCGGATGGCCGCGGCATCCCCTTCCAAGGGGACAGTGAGAGTGGTATCGGAACCCTGGTAGCGGCATGCAAGGCGGTGTTCGGAAGTGATACTCCCCGCCGCTGCACCTTGGGCTTTGAGATGCCCCCTAGCTTCCTCTTCCAGCTCATCTGCCTGTATGCGAATGGCCTCCAGCTGTCGCTCATCGAGGGGCTGTTCAACGGTTACCTCCAGTACCCGACGCAAATCGGCGAGCCCCATACCATAGGCAGAGAGCACACCTGCATGAGGATGCAGGAAAATCCGCATCATCCCAAGGGCATCAGCTACCCGACAGGCATGCTGCCCTGCCGCCCCTCCAAAACAGCAAAGGGTATAATCAGACAGATCGTATCCTCGCTGAACCGAGATCTTCTTGATGGCATTCGCCATGCTCTCTACAGCGATGGCAAGTGCCCCTTCCGCCACTTGCTCCGGAGTGTGGGGCTTGCCAGTGGCGACAGAGATACGCTCCGCCAGCGCTGAGAACCTCCCCTGCACCACTTCCCGGTCCAGGGGCTGATCCCCTCGCGGGCCGAAGATGGCCGGAAATAGTGTCGGCTGCAGCCGGCCCAACATCACGTTGCAATCGGTAACCGTAAGCGGCCCTCCCCTGCGGTAGGCGGCAGGACCCGGATTGGCACCAGCCGATTCAGGCCCTACCCGCAACCGCGCCCCATCGAATGTGATGATGGATCCGCCACCGGCAGCGATAGTGTGAATACGCATCATGGGAGCACGGACACGAGCCCCGCCGATATGGCTCTCTAGAGTCCGCTCATAGTGACCCCGGTAGTGGCAAACATCGGTGGAAGTACCCCCCATGTCAAAGCCGATCAACCGATCAAACCCCGCTGCCCGAGCGGTCTCCACCATTCCCACTACTCCACCGGCCGGCCCGGAAAGGATGGCATCCTTTCCCCGGAAATAGTCGGCCCGGGCCAGCCCTCCATTGGACTGCATGAAAAGCAACCGTTCCCGTGGCAACTCTCTGGCCACCTGTTCCACGTAACGGCGCAATACCGGGGAAAGATAGGCATCGATCACCGTGGTGTCACCCCGGCCCACAAGCCGGATGAGAGGTGACACCTCGGAGCTCACCGAGATCTGGAGAAACCCTATCTCTGCCGCAATAGATGCTACTTGTCGTTCATGATCGGGAAAACGGTAGGCATGCAAAAAAAGGATGGCCACCGCCCGCAGGCCTTCGTCATAGTAACGCTCGAGTGCCACTCGGACCTCCTTCCAGTCCGGCTGCCGCAGCACGTCGCCCGTGGCGGAGACCCGCTCATCCACCTCAAGCACAGCAGCATGGCGCGGCTCAGGCAACTCGATATCCAGGGCAAAGAGATCGGGCCGCTGCTGATAGCCGATTCGTAGCGCGTCACCAAACCCCCGTGTGGTGACCAGCAATACCGGCTCCCCTTTGCGCTCAAGCAAAGCATTGGTGGCCACGGTCGTTCCCATCCGCACCGTACCGATGCAGTCCGCTGGAATAGGCTCATCGGAAGACAGTCCAAGCACTTCCCGGATCCCTTGGATGGCGGCATCTCGATACTGCGCTGGATTCTCGGAGAGCAACTTGTGGGTGACGATGCACCCGTCGGGCCGACGAGCAACGATATCGGTAAAGGTACCACCACGATCGATCCAGAATTGCCAGTGCGAGGATATCACACCCCCTCCCATACAAACGCGAATAGTGGAAAAGTCTATCACCGAATTCCATTCGTGAAAGCGATGCACAAAGCCCCCAATCAAGAACAGTGGCGCATTCGCACTATTATATGTATAAAGATTACATTCATTACGATACTTGCTATGGCCTTGAACAGAGGCTGCACACCCATTGAGGAGAGTCTGTACGCACCCCTATGCCAATCCATGCCACTGCAGAAGGTTTTTGTACAAGGTTCTGTTCTCCGCCCTAAGCATAGAAACAGTCCGAGTGAGCCAGACGAAACCAGGGCGTATTCATCATTATCAACGGCCCAAGCAACATGGACAACAGGAGGCCCGCCCAGAGACCAAGTAACCAACCATTTTTCCCAGCCACATCTTCCCACCATTATTACGCGCAAACCAATGCAGCCTGCACACTCTGCAGCTTTGGCCAAACCCCTCCAAACCACCGGTCTCCGAGATGCTGCAGGGTTTCACCGGCCTGGCCAATATACCGCACTATCTGAATGCCATCCGAGGCAAGATATTACGATAGAGACAACCCGGCAGTCCTGTGATGGCCTCCAGGTCGCATCTCCGCAGATTTGAACGGTTTAAACAGCAGAATCCCAGACACGTGCAACTACCAATCCATTGGTGGAGTCGAGGCAAGAGCAATACTTGCCAGGAAATAGTAAGCATGTGTCACCAGAAGAATAGACCGGTTGGCGTTATTTGATCACCAATGTGTTCCATTCATTAGGAAGAAATTGAGAATGAAACATTCGGGCCATGATTTCGGCTCTTTAATGTCAATCCGATTATGAGACTTCCAGCAACACAAAGAACTCCCCGCATAAAGCGCGTCGAAAATCTGTCGGCGAGCATAAGTGACGTCTAAGGTTATTGACACATCCTCCTCCGACAATCACCCGATTGGCGCATGATGAGGGCTCAAGAGAGATGAATAAGGGGTGATTGGCAAATATTCACTTAAAAAAACTCAACATCCCTCCAGGCATGTAATTTGCAGATGATTCTCTAAGCTTGTAAATCTAGAGAGGGATAACCATGAAAAAAGTCGTGAGTTTATTTGTGTTATTTTATGTTTTGTCTCCAGCTGCCCAAGCAGAAAATGATCTTTATACCTATAGGGCCGTGGTTACCTCTGTGTATGATGGAGATACTGTAACAGCTGATGTGGATCTAGGATTCCGTGTCTGGATTCGGAGTGAAAAGCTTCGTTTAGCCCGTATCGACGCCCCAGAAGTCAGAGGCCCGGAGCGCCCTCTAGGGCTAATATCCCGTGACTGGCTCAGAGAGAAACTGCTAGGGAAAGAGGTGATAATCAAGACATTCAAGGACAAGAGAGGGAAATATGGACGATACTTGGTGGATATTTTTCTTCAGGGAAGAAATATCAACGACTGGCTGGTCGAGGAGGGTCTAGCAGAATACAAGACCTATTAACCTAATCCTCGATCGGCTCTCAAGCCGATTCACACATGAGATTTGCTTTCAAATATCTCTCGATCATCGGGAATGATTCAATTTGATAATGCAAATCTAAAACGAAGTTGCCGTACAATACCTTACAGTATGACACATTGATCAGATCATCACAGCCAGTCGGTCAGAGCGATGCCTATCCCAAGGCGATTCACAGAAGCATCGTAATCTATCAAGCTCTCTCCGTAACCGTTAAAATATTGCACATACCCTTTCAACCGATCTCCTATGGGGAAAGACCATCCCAACTCGATGGCGCCGCGATTCCTTTCACGAAGGTTGTTACGCAGCATCAAGCTATAGGTATTCTGGGCACGTTTATGAATTACACGAAACTCTCCGTGCCCCATATAATCCACAATATCGGGATTGTCATCTCCTGACGGATCGTCTGGAAAGTTCTTCTCTTCTTCCGGAATCCGATACCAGGGCCGGAAGCTCAATGTAGTATTGGATCTCTCAAAAATAAAATTTACATAGATACGATTCCAGCTTCTGGATTGTGAACCCGGACGTCCATTCGACTGATGATTAATTCCCAATGCGATAAGTCGATTATGAAAACCATAGAAAGTCCAGTCCTGAGGGAAAATTATAAACATCTCTGGCTCATGATTGGTCTCTCTGAACGGACTCGAGAACTCTTTATTATACGCCTGCCAATAAGACTGATTTGTATATGCAAAAAAGAGCAGGCTTCTGGGCCCCAGGACTCCGCTTGCCATCTGAATCTTCAGACTAAGCTGGAATTTCACTTCAAAATTCTGCAATTCCCCTGGCAAGCCGGCATAGGGGGCTTGGTTGGGACGTGTATTATAGGTCAGCGGCAGCACATAGTTTGGCTTATGCGCAGTGATTACAAAAGGATTGTTTTCAATCAACTGTTCATCAAACAGACGCTCAACCACCGCAGAGGATGCTTTACTCTTTCCACCCTTGCAACTGGCGAGCACCTCTCCCACAGACACATCAGCTGGAGTTGTCTTGAGTTGCTCCAGAAGACATCGTTCCAACGCCGGATCATCAGCCATTGCTACTCCCATGAGAAATAGCAAAACACTGGTGGCAACGGGCTTTATCCCTTTTCCCAGTATCTTCCAAAACTGCTCCAGCTGTCTCACCTGGATCATATACTCCCATTGATCATCATCGACACATACCGATTTCGTGGCCCATCCAGTTCGATGAACAGCACTGACTGATAATTCCCAAGCATAAGCATGCCATCATGCACACTAAGCGACTCCGAGTTTCCCAGCATCATTGCAATAATATGAGCATGGGCGTTCTCCGGTTCATCCGGTGGGATATTCTTACGTAAATGAAGATCATTATGGAGATAACCACTACCTGGAGGCGCCAGATTTAGAAAAAAAAGCCGAATGTCCTCAAGCAGACGCTCCTCATTTTCATTGACACATACTGCACAAGTAGTATGTTTTGATGACAATATAACTATCCCATTCATGATTCCTGACGTCTCTATGGCGCTCTGCACCTTCTCTGTAATGTCATATATAGCAAAGTTTTTGGCGGTCGCTATGCCAATTTCCTCATAATGGAATCTCATTTGCCTCCGCTCCCTTTCTATATTGTCCACCATTTCAAGACTGCTGATTCTATTTACCAATGAATTAGCGCCGAGAATACCATGCAGGAGTTCTTCTGCTCCAGTCTATATTCTTCTGGATTGCCAAGTGCAGATAATCTCGTTCCCTATTTTCACCAGATGACAAGCCACGACAAGAAACCCTTTCCATCCAGTTCCCTTTCTGAAAAAATGATTTATTTCAATATCGGCACACCCCAAAATGGCCATGGAGAAACTTTATTTCGATGAAAAACCATGTAAAACGTTTGTAATTTCTGGGAAGAAAGGTTGTTTGCTTACCAAAAGTACGTAGTTTATTGAAACGACAGCAAATATTTTGTGCCTACTTGGTTGTGTTGTCATGGGTGACCCAATTTACAATATATGACCATAGCTGTGTCCTGTTACTCTATATCATGATGTCTGGCAATAGTCCTACTTTCTTCGATTCAGTGCGGAGCGCCCTGCAAGATGATCGTTATGAAATAAGTATTGAGCAGGCCTACCTCGGATGGATAACGCGTTTCATTTTGTTTCACGATGGACGACACCCACAGGAGCTGGGAGAGAAGGAGGTGGTCGAGTTTCTCAATTACTTGGCAACTTCCGTCAAGACAGCACCGAACATGCGGAACCAGGCATTCAACGCCCTTCTGTTTCTCTACCGAAGCGTGCTTGATCGTCCACTGGAAAATCTACCGAACGCAGAGGAGTGTTGAAACAAAAAGCGTCTTCTCCAAATATCCTCCCGGGAGGGATAAGTTTCTAAGTGGTGATCCTTGATTTTCCAGTATCTTTCGTCGCCCAGCAGACCAAACATGCATCGACTGCATGCCGCAAACGCCGATAAATAACTTTTCCATACTACATAGTGCATTTACTATCTGACACACGGCTGCAGAGGACACATTCGGCTTGCCCGAACTCCATGTAAACTATACAATTTCTCCTATGGGGCGGTTTTTCTCATCAGGAGAGAAACACAGACCGTTGCCCCATACCCTCGGGAATTGGACACCTGAGGAAATACAAACCAAATCAAGGAGAATATTCCATGGCTAACACAAATTACGTTGCCGATATCAAAAACTATATTGCCGATGTTGACGAAAAAGTAGTCAACGGTATCGTCAAACACTTGGGGATTGCACTTCGGAGCAGCAGGGATGCAGCACAGGTATCCTGTTCGGATCCATCTGAACTCGCACGAGTTAGAGAAAGTTTCTTGAAAAAGAAGCTTGGACGCACCGAGAGCGACGAACAGCTAGATGAGGCGATCGCCGATGTCTGTCAGAAAATGGCGGGGACGAGGAACAAGTCCCGCGTGACTTTTTATTATCTGCTGACCGTCCACTTCAATCAGCAATCGCTATTTACTTGAGTTCTCCATACTTCGGCCAGCACACTGCTAATGAATACTATGCAGATGCTTGGCAGCGTGATGGGGCTTACCTGTCTAAATCCAGTAAGTGGTCCGGGTCATCACTTTGGACATGAGCCCCATCAGCTTCTTGACAAAGAATGGAAGCTCGGCACCACCGGCATGGAGCGCGACAGTAGCATGGTGGCCTTCGTCCACTTTCATCTGTTCCAGAATAGCACGGCTCTTTTTGTCCCGAGACGACATCTGACTCAGGTGCTCATCCAGGTGACGAATCACCTGATGCTCTGTCTCGGCCACGAAGCCCAAGCTCCACTTGTCACCGGCAGCTCCGGCAGCTGCACCAATAGCCAGTGAACCAAAATACCAGACGGGATTAAGCAAACTGGTGCGAGCACCCAGCTCTTTGGCCCGCTGTTCACACCAAACCAGGTGGTCGTTCTCTTCCAATGCCGCACGCTCCATCTTCTCCCGCACCTCTGGGAGCCGGGCGGTCAATGCCTGTCCCTGATACAGTCCCTGTGCCGATACCTCGCCGGAGTGATTAATGCGCATCAATCGACCAGACAGTGTACGTTCCTCCTCGGAAAGCTCCGTCTCCGGGTAAGCATCGGCTGGATTGGGACGGTCGGTGACCGGAGGGCGGCCGAGGAGGGTCCGCAAACCCACATCGAAATTCATCAACAGATGGTCAATGGCACTGTAACTACGGCTATTCATGGGTAGATCACAAAAACATATCCAATTTCATCTTGAGTATATCATCAAGTAGCCGATTCTGGTGTAAACTCCCAAACAGTATGGGGGGAACCGATTTTTATGGATAGAGGATACCACAATGGAACGACAGGCCATCTTCCCCCCATGTTCAACGACGCGGGTCGTAGTTGCTCTTTTTGTCTTCCTAACCACCTTGATTGGACTAAGCGGCTGCGGCGGAAAAAGCTCTGATCGTGATAACGTTCCAACACCAGACGGAGAGGTTTCAGGACAGGAGAACCCTGTAGAAGATAATGGCAGCAAACCGCCTGGAAACGAAAATCTGTCAAGTGCGCAAACTCCGGGGCCTGAATCAGCTCCTACTCCCAAACCAGAGTCGTCACAGGGACCTGAGCCGACTCCTGCTTCACCGCCCGGTAACTTCCGGGTAGAACTTGATGGCAATACAGCCATTTTTCGTTGGGATCCAGTGGAAGGCGCGGAGAGTTACACCCTCTACATTGCCGAAGAACAGGGCATCACGCCAGACAACTATGCCAGCTATCGTGGCGGGAAAATGGTGGCCGGAGTAACCTCTCCTTATCATCTCGCTATTTCTCGGGAAAATTCCTATTTTTCCGTCATCACCGCCACCCGGAACGGCATAGAGGGAAGCCCCTCTGCAGAACTGGGAATTCACGCGCAAATCGTTGTAAGCGGTGAGAAACCACTTACCTTGATATCGGTCACCCCTGGAGGAGGGGTATTACCGAAGAGCAAAGGGGGATCTCAAGAACCCGCCATCAGCTACTATGGCCGCTATGTCGCCTTCTCCTCATTCAGCAACCAGGTAGTGACCGGGGACAACAACAATGCCTGGGATATCTTTGTCTATGATCGTAAAGAGGAAAAAACTACTCGTGTTTCCATAGCCAGTAACGGCACAGAAAGCAACGGCGATTCACGTCGTCCATCGATCAGCGGCAATGGCCAACTGGTGGTCTTCCAATCTGCCGCAAGCAACCTGGTTGACAATGACACCAACGGGGTGGATGACATCTTTCTGCACGATACAAAAACGGGAGAGACCCAGCGCATCTCAGTATCCGGTAACGGTTCCCAGGCCAATGGCAAATCAGACTATCCGGTCATTAGCTCCGATGGGCGCTTTATCGCCTTTCGCTCTGCCGCAAGCAATCTGGTGGAAAATGACACCAATGGAAAACAGGATATCTTTCTTTATGAACGGGATAGCGGAAAAATAACTCGAATATCGATCTCCAGCGATGGGGAACAGGGGAATGATTTCTCCGGCGCACCCTCCATCAGCAGCGATGGCCGTTACATTGCCTTTCGAACCAAGGCCACCAATCTGCACCCAAAGGGGATAAACGAGGATCCAGATATTCTAATTCACGACCG
>Ga0256914_1000578_pt1 | contig 35945 bp, 28 predicted proteins | sample HulkmetaG_FD_191571 | JGI IMG/M metagenome (GOLD analysis project Ga0256914, IMG submission 191571) | Hydrothermal chimney microbial communities from Main Endeavour vent field at the Juan de Fuca Ridge, Pacific Ocean - Hulk | ecosystem: Environmental > Aquatic > Marine > Hydrothermal vents ... | reverse complement strand
AGGGTGCGGGTGTAGCGGGGAAGCGGCTCCAGCCTGAGCCAGGCCCTGGTTATCAAACCCAGCGTGCCCTCCGAGCCGATGAGCAGACCGGGCAGGTCGTAGGCCCGTCTGCCGGAAACGTGGACTTCGCCAGCGGCGTCCACCCACTCGACCTGCTCCACGTAGTCGCCGGTGACCCCTTTCTTGAAGCACTGCGGCCCGCCGGCGTTCTCGGCCAGGTTTCCGCCGATGGTGCTCTGCCGGTAACTGGCCGGGTCCGGGGGGAAGTAGAGCCCGTAAGGAGCGGCGGCGCGGCTGACCTCAAGCGTTACCACCCCGGGCCCGACCACCGCCAGACGCTTTTCGGGCTCGAGCTCCAGGCCGGTCATTCTGGTAAAGGAGACGACTATCCCCGGCTCCGTCGGTACCGAACCGCCGCTGAGGCCGCTGGCGGCGCCGCGGGGGAAGACGGGCGTCCCCGCGGCGGCGGCAAAGCGCATGATTTCCACCACGTCGGCGGTGCTCTCGGGCAGCACCACCGCCAGCGGCACCTCGCCGCTGGTGATAGCGTCGTAGCGGTAGAGAACGCGGTCGGCCAGGTCGAGCAGCACCTTGCCCTCGCCAATCTTTTCGGCCAGCAGGCGGAAATCGGGCATAGGCATATTCTAACCAACCGCCGTTATACTCGGCCCATGCGCTACTGGCTGATGAAGTCGGAACCGGCGGCCTATTCGATCGACGACCTGGAGCGCGACCGCCGCGAAATCTGGGACGGCGTCCGCAACTATCAGGCCCGCAACTACCTGCGCCAGATGGAGCCGGGCGACCTGGCCTTCTTCTACCACTCCAACGCCAGGCCCCCTGGCGTCGCCGGGCTGATGCGCGTAGTCGAAAGCGGCATCGCCGACCCGACCCAGTTCGACCCCGAAAGCCGCTACTTCGACCCCAAGAGCACCCCGGAAAACCCCCGCTGGCAGACCGTCCGGGTAGAGTTCGTCGAAAAGTTCCCCCGGCTGGTGCCGCTGGCCGAGCTGCGGGAAAACTTCAGCGAGGAAGAGCTGCCCATATTGCGGCGCGGTTTCCGCCTGAGCGTCGTGCCGCTGGAGCCGCAGGTGGCGGAAAAACTGCTGGCGCTGGCAAAAACCCCGCCCCGGGAAGGGGCTTGAGTTTGTTATAATGAATAAGTGAGCGAAGGCCTGATTCCGAGCGGCTGCGCCACCAGGTGCAGCCCTCTTCTTGAAACGAACTTTTAAGGAGGAGCATGTCGCAGGTACTACCCGTCGAAATTACCGAAGAGGTCAAGCAGAGCTTCATCAACTACGCGATGTCGGTCATCGTCAACCGGGCGCTGCCCGACGTTCGCGACGGCCTCAAACCGGTGCAGCGGCGCATTCTCTACGCCATGTATCAGGAGGGGCTGCTACCGGGCCGCAAGCACTCGAAGAGCGCCGGCGTGGTAGGCGAGGTAATCAAAAAGTACCACCCCCATGGCGATCAGGCCGTTTACGACGCCATGGTCCGCCTGGCGCAAGACTGGAACCTGCGCTACCCGCTGGTCGACGGCCAGGGCAACTTCGGCTCGATCGACGGCGATCCCGCGGCCGCCTACCGCTACACCGAGGCGCGTCTTTCGCAGATCGCCCTCGAGCTGCTACGCGACATCGATAAAGACACCGTCGAGTTCGTCGAAAACTTCGACGGCACCGCCGAGGAGCCTACCGTCCTTCCCGCCGGCTTCCCCAACCTGCTGGCCAACGGCTCCACCGGTATCGCCGTCGGCATGGCCACCAGCATCCCCCCGCACAACCTGGGCGAGCTCGTCGGCGCGCTGGCGGCGATGATCGACGACCCCGAAATCAGCCTCGACGAGGTTCTCAAGCTGATGCCCGGCCCCGACTTCCCCACCGGCGGCCGCCTCAACCGCGTCGGCCTGAAGAAGGCCTACGAAACCGGCCGCGGCTCGCTGCGCCTGCGGGCACGGGTGCGCACCGAGGAGCGCGGCGGCCGCAAGATGCTGGTGGTCACCGAGATTCCCTACCAGGTCAACAAGTCGAGCCTCATCAGCCAGATCGCCAGTTTGGTGCGGGCCAAGAAGCTCGACGACATCTCCGGCCTGCGCGACGAGTCGGACCGCCAGGGAATGCGTATCGTCATCGAGCTGAAGCGGGGCGCCAACCCCGACGTCGTCCTCAACCAGCTCTTCAAGCAAACCAACCTGCAGACCAGCTTCACGGTCAACCTGCTGGCCATCGTCGGCGGCGAGCCCAGGGTGATGCCGCTGCTGGAGATGATGCGGGCCTACCTGGACCACCGCCGTGAGGTGGTCACCCGCCGCACCCGCTTCGAGCTGAAGAAAGCCGAAGACCGCGCCCACGTGCTCGAGGGGTTGCTGATCGCCCTCGACAACCTCGACGAGGTCATCTCCCTCATCCGCGCCTCGCGCGACGGCGCCGAGGCCAAGGCCGGCCTGATGGACCGCTTCGGCCTCTCCGAGATTCAGGCGCAGGCAATCCTCGACATGCGCTTGCAGCGCCTCACCGGGCTGGAGCGCGAGAAGCTCCAGGCCGAGTACCGCGAGTTGCAAGAAACGATCGCCTACCTGCGCGCCATCCTCGCCGACGAAAAGCGCCTCTGGGGGGTTGTCAAGGAGGAGCTGCTGGCCGTCAGGGAAAAGCACGCCGATGAACGGCGCACCCTGATTACCGAGTTCGCCGAGGGCTTCAACCCCGAAGACCTGATCGAAGACGAGCCGATGGTCATCACCATGACCGCCGCCGGCTTCCTCAAACGCACCCCGCTCGAAGACTACCGCGCCCAGGGGCGCGGCGGCATGGGGGCCAAGGCCGGCCGCACCAAAGACGAGGACGAAGCCACCCACGTCTTCGTCGCCCAGATGCACGACGACCTCCTCTTCTTCACCAACCGCGGCAAGGTCTACCGCGAAAAGGTCTTCGAGCTCCCCGAAGCGCAACGGGCCGCCCGGGGCACCCACGTCAGGAGCTTCCTGCCGCTGGAGGAGGGCGAGGAGATCAAGGCGCTGCTCTCGCTGCGCGGTTTCGAGCAACCCGGCTACTTCGTCTTCGCCACCCGCAAGGGCATCGTCAAGAAGACCGCCATCCGCGACTACAAGAACCTCAACGCCAGCGGCCTGATAGCCATCAACCTGGTCGAGGGCGACGACCTGGTCGACGTCAGCGTGGGCGGCAGCGGCGCCGAGGTGGTCATGGCTACCCGCGCCGGCAAGGCCATCCGCTTCCCGCTCGAGCAGGTGCGGGCCACCGGCCGCGCCAGCCAGGGAGTCCGCGGTATCCGCCTCAAGGATGGAGACGAGGTGGTCTCGCTCATCGTCGTCCCCGAGGGCTGGGAAGGCGACCTGCTAGCCATCAGCAGCCACGGTTACGGCAAGCGGACGCCGCTGGAAGAATACCCGCTGCAAGGGCGCGGCGGACAGGGTGTGATAACCTTCAAGCTCAACGAAAAGGTGGGCCACCTGGCCGCGCTGCTGGCGGTGGACGGCGACGAAGACCTGCTCGTCCTCTCGCGCGGCGGCCTGGCTATCCGTACCCGGGTCAGGAGCATCTCTCAATACTCACGGCCGACCAGCGGCGTCAAGGTGATGAACCTGGCCGCCGGCGACGAGATCGCCTCGGCATTCGTCATCAAACCGCAAGACTAAAAAACTACCGGCCGCGCCCGTGGCGGGTCCGCCACGGGCGCGTGCTAGTCTGAAAACCGGGGGCAAAGGTGGCGGAGCGTCTTCCTCAAAACCCGCTCTCCTTCAAGGCCGGCGAGACGATCTTGCGACCCAGCGCCTCGGTGCCGCCGTACCGCGTCTACCGGGTGCTCTCGGGGTTCGTGCGGATTCTCTGCACCGACGACAACGGCGACGTCCTGGTTCTCCGCCACGTCGCCCCGGGCGGCTACTTTGGCGAGGAATCGCTGCTCGGCGCCAGGCGCCATTACCACGCCGAAGCCGTGCTCCCGACCCGCATAGCGCCGGTTGACGCCCGCAAGCTGAACGCCGCCGAGGCCGGCGGGCTGGCGGCCTACCTGGTGGCGGCCATCGGGCAGACCCACACCGCCATCAAGCGCATCAGCAGCCAGCGCCTGCGCAACCGCCTGGCGGCGGCGCTGGTCGAGCTGGCCGAGTCGCCGCTCGCTCAGCGCGACTCCAGGGGTCAGGTAGTCGTTCGCGTCACCCACGACGAGCTGGCGGCAATCATCGGCTCCGTCCGCGAGACGGCCACCAAGGCTATTGGCGAACTGGTCCGCCTTGGCCTGGTCAAATCGGGTTACGGCCGTCTGCGCCTGCTCGACCTGAACGAGCTACGGCGGCTGGCAAACTCCTGCGAGTAATCGCCCGGCCTGGGTACTGCCAAATACCTGTACAATCAGTCATGGAGGTGCGAGATGAAGTTCTTTAGGAAAACGCTTCTATTCGTCGCGGTTCTGGCTCTAGGAATGGCCCTGGCGGCCAAACCCAGCTTCACCATCCTGCACAGCATCGACGTGACCGAGATACAGCCGGTCAAGCGAGGCAAGCTGGGCGGTGCGGCGCGAGTAGCCACGCTGGTCAAGCAGCTCGATGACGGCAATATGATACTTACCTTTGGCGGCGACGCCTTCAGCCCCTCTATCATGTCGAGCATCTTCAAGGGCAAGCAGGTGGTCGACGTCTTCAACCACCTGGGCATGGACGTAGCCGTCTTCGGCAACCACGAGTTCGACTTTGGCCCCGAGGTCGCCGCCGAGCGCGTCAAGGAGTCGAACTTCCCCTGGATCGCCTCCAACCTGATTGACAAGCGCACCGGCGAACCCCTGGCGGGCGCGGTTCGCTACGTAATCAAAGACGTCAACGGCGCCAAGGTTGGCTTCATCGGCCTGGTCGGCAACTGGCTCGACCTGACCAGCGCCGGCGACAACGCCGAGTACCTCGATTACATCCAGGTCGGCCGCGAACTGGCGACCATGCTCAAGAAGGACAAGGGCGTCGACATGGTGGTCGCCCTGACCCACATGGACATGGCCGACGACGAGATGCTGGCGGCCAAGGTGCCCGAGATCGACCTGATCCTCGGTGGCCACGACCACAGCGGTATGTTCAAGGTGGTCAACGGCACCCTGATCTTCAAGGCCAAGTCGAACTGGCGCAACGTCGGCTACCTCAAGGTCTACCTGATTCCCGGCCTCAAGCCGGTCGTCTTCCTCGACGTCATTCCGGTCACCAACAAGATTCCCGAGGATCCGGCGATGGCCAAGGTGGTCGATAAGTACGCCCAGCAGCTCGACAAAGAACTGGCCATTCCTATCGGCGAAACCAAGGTTCCCCTCGATGCCCGGCGCAAGACCGTCCGCACCATGGAGTCGAACTTCGGCGACCTGATTGCCGACGCCATGCGCGAGTACACCGGCGCCGACGCGGCCATCGCCAACGGTGGCGGTATCCGCACCGACAGCATCTACGGCCCCGGCCAGCTGACCCGCAAGGACATCCTGGCGGTCCTGCCCTTCGGCAACTCGGTTATCAGCGTCAAGGTCAGCGGGCGCGACCTGAAGGCCGCTCTCGAGAACGGCGTCAGCCAGGTTGAGCGCGTCAAGGGCCGTTTCCCGCAGGTCTCCGGCATCACCTTCACCTACGACCCGAAGGCCGAACCCGGCAAGCGGGTGGTTGAGGTCAAGGTGAACGGTCAGCCGCTCGACTGCAACAAGACCTACGTGGTCGCTATTAACGACTACATGGGCCACGGTGGCGACGGCTACACCATGTTCAAGAACGCTCCGCGCGTCATCTCCGAGCGCGACGCTCACCTGCTGGCTAACGTCGTCATCGAATACATCCAGAAGCACTCTCCGGTAGCCCCGAAGGTGGAGGGGCGCATCAAGACCGTCAAGTAATCCAGGCGGCTTCCGGCCCCCGCGCCTACGAGGCGCGGGGGCCTTTTCGTGCGGCGAGAGCGGCAGCCAAGTTCCGGTAGCCCGCACCCCGAAGCGGAACGGTGTTTAGAGCCGTGGAGCCGGCGTTCCTCACGCGCCTGATCGCGCCACGCCGGCAAGGTGAGCCGAAAGGAAGACGGCTGGCACTCCCCGCACGCCTGGCCCGGCCGAAGCGGCGGACAAAGGCCTGCGACCAGCGCCCCCTGCGCGCCAGGCCGCGCCGGGGCGTTGACATCCAGCGATGGAACCGCCTCGCAGCGCCCCCTGCGCGCCTGGCCGCGCCGCGCCCGAGCAACCCGGCGCAACCCACCGGTATCCCGATGCCCCCGGCGGGAACTCCGCGCACCGGCAGGCCGCGCGGCAAGCGGGGCGGAAACGCGCCGCCCACCCGGGGTCCCGCCGGCGGCACCGTAATATGCATAATTTTACAGCCTGCCCCCTGCTATCGGCTTTGCGCTGCGTGCATGTATTTGTGCGCATTATGCCGGTTTCTACCAGTTTATTACCTGCCAAAGTTTGGGTGATGCCGCATCCTGTTACACGCTTTTTGCACATTTGCCACGTTCTGCGTCTTCCATTCGCCCGCCCGGACCGGTATAATGTTGCCGTATGGGAATGACCAAAAAAGACATCCTCCAGGCGATGGCCGAACACGACGTTCGCTTCCTCAGGCTCCAGTTCACCGACATTCTCGGTAAGAACAAGAACGTCGAAGTTCCGGCGTCACAGTTCGAAAAGGCCTTAGACGGCGAGATCATGTTCGACGGCTCCTCGATCGAAGGCTTTACCCGCATCGAAGAGTCCGACATGCTCCTCAAGCCCGACTACAACACCTTTGTCATCTTCCCCGACGAGCTCGAGGACGCCTCCCGCGGTCGGGTCGCCCGCCTCATCTGCGACGTCGCCCACCCCGACGGCACCCCCTTCGAAGGCGACCCGCGCAGCATCCTCAAACGCCAGATCGAGCGTCTGCAAGATCTGGGCTTCGACTACATGTCGGCCGGTCCCGAACCCGAGTTCTTCCTCTTCCTGCGCGACGAAGACGGCCTGCCTACGGTCGAGACCCAGGACCAGGCCGGCTACTTCGACCTGGCGCCGATTGACAAAGGCGAGGAAGCGCGGCGCGACATGGTCAACGTCCTGGTGGATATGGGCTTCGAAATCGAAGCCGCCCACCACGAAGTCGCCCCCGGCCAGCACGAGATCGACTTCAAGTACGCTGACGCTCTGACCACCGCCGACAACATCGCCTCCTTCAAGTTCGTCGTCAAGCGGGTAGCCCTGCTGCACGGCCTGCACGCCACCTTCATGCCCAAACCCATCGCTGGCATCAACGGCTCGGGCATGCACACCCACCTCTCGCTATTCAAGGGCGGCAAGAACGTCTTCTACGACCCCAAGGCCGAATACGAGCTCTCGCGGACGGCCCTCAACTTTATCGCCGGCCTGCTGGCGCACGCCCCGGGGATGGTCGCCATCACCAACCCGCTGGTCAACTCGTACAAGCGCCTCACCCCCGGCTACGAAGCCCCCACCAACATCGCCTGGTCGGCCGCCAACCGCAGCGCCATGATCCGGATCCCGGCGCGCCGCGGCGTCGGCACCCGGGCCGAGCTGCGCATGCCCGACCCCAGCGCCAACCCGTACCTGGCGCTGGCGGTCATGCTGGCCGCCGGTCTCGACGGCATCGAAAACGACATGACGCCGCCGCCCTCCATTCAGCGCAACATCTTCTCGATGACCGTCCGCGAACGCCGCCGCCACAAAATCAAGGAGCTTCCCGGAACCCTGCGCGAGGCCATCGAGGCCCTCGAGAAAGACGCGGTCATCAAGGAAGCTCTGGGCGAGCACATATTCGACCACTACGTCACCGCCAAGAAGCTGGAGTGGGAAGACTACCGGATTACCGTTCACGAGTGGGAGCTCGACCGCTACCTGACCGAGTACTGAGCCCCGTCTTCGACCCGCGCCCCGCCGGTGGCGGGGCGCGGTTTTTGGGAATGAGAGCCGCCACCCGACTAGTTATGCAGCTCTGCCAGGCGGCGCGGGCGGCGCCCCGGTCCCGCGCTGGTACTGGGTGAATACCTGCTCTCGATCAGGCGCTTCGCAAGCCGGGCTGGGCGCGGTTCGGCGGTTGACAGAAAGCCGCTGTTTGCATATAAAATACAAATGCGAGTATAAAACGGCACACTCGCACTATGAACCAGGGAAGGAAAGGGAGGAGAAGCATGAAGAAAAGTCTGTTAGCGGTTTTGATTATTCTTGGCTCGTTCGCCTTTGCGCAGGTCAAGATCGGGGTCAACCTCGAGCTCTCCGGTCGCTTCGCCGCCATCGGCAACCAGACCCTCAACGGTATCAAGGTTGCTCACATGCAGAAGCCCAAGGTCCTCGGTCAGGACGTTCAGCTGGTCATCTGCGACGACGAGACCACCCGTGAGGGCTCCATCGCCTGCGCCCAGCGCTTCGTCAACGAGGGCGTCATCGGCGTTCTCGGCGCCATCTCCAGCTCCATGTCCATTCCCGCCGCCGAAGTGCTGCAAGACGCGGGCATCATCATGATCTCCACCTCCTCCACCAACCCGCAGACGACCCAGATCGGCGACTACATATTCCGCATGGCCTACACCGACGACTTCCAGGGCAAGCTGGCCGCCGCCTACGCCGTCAAGGACAAGGGCGCCAAGCGGGTCGCCATCTTCCGCCAGATCGACGACGACTACTCCTACGGTCTGGCCGGTTTCTTCGACGAGACCGCCAAGAAGCTCGGCGCCAAGACCCTGATTCAAGACTACGTCGCCAACAACGTCGACTTTACCGCTCAGCTCAACAACATCCGCAGCTTCAACCCCGACATGATCTACTACTCCGGCTTCTGCGCCGAGGGCGCGCCCTTCATGAAGCAGCTCCGCGAGCAGGGCTTCAACGTCCAGGTCCTGGGCGCCGATGCCTCCGACGACCCGCAGTGCCCCGAGGGCGCCGGCGCCGCCTTTGACGGCTACATCTTCACCGGCTTCGCCACCCCCAACCTGATCCCCGATCCCGAGGCCAAGAAGCGCGCCGAGGCCTTCAAGGCCAAGTACTTCGAGGCCATCAAGGACGCCAAGCCCGGCGACTTCAACGGCTTCGTCCTGGCCGGCGCCGACAGCTACAACGTCCTGGTCGCCGCCATCGAGAAGGCCGGTACTACCGACGTCAAGGCCGTTCGCGACGCCCTGGCCAACATGGAGCACTACCCCGGCGTCTCCGGCGACATCACCTACAAGGGCACCGACGGCACCCCGAAAGACCGGACCATCGGCTTCTATCAGTACAAGGTCAAGAGCGCCAGCGACTGGACCAAGATCGAACTCTTCGGTAAGTCGACCGCCGAAGTGCAGTAAGTCCTGACGTTGTCCGGACGGGGGCGGGCCGACCTGGCTCGCCCCCAGTTACCAGCAAGACTTCGGAGGAACCTCAGTGACCGCATCGAAAAACCCTTCACGCTCAACTATCATCTCGCTGCTCGTCGGCGCGGTTTTCGTGGTGCTCCTGGGCTGGCGCATAGCTTCCCTGGAAAACTACACGTTCGCGCGGATAATTCAGGACTTCCTTAACGCCCTGACTCTCGGCAGCCTTTACGCGCTGATAGCTCTGGGCTATACGATGGTCTACGGCATCATCCGCCTTATCAACTTCGCCCACGGCGAAATATTCATGCTCGGCGCCTACTTTGCCTTCTACGCCATGACCCTGACACCGCTCAACTGGGCGGTCAGCCTGCTGATTACCATTATTCTCGGCGGCGCCGTGATGCTGGTCTTGCGAAGCCTTTTCAACCTCGAAGAACCAAAACGAACGTTCGTGCTGGCGCTGCTCATCTTCGCCGGCACGTTCTTTTTGCTAACCTTCAGAAAACTCGGCTGGATCGAGGCCCTGGCCCTCAGCATGCTGGCCACCGGCACCGCCGGCGTCCTGCTTGAGGCAATAGCCTACCGCCCGCTTCGCGGCGCGCCGCGCGAAAGCATGCTGATCACCGCCATCGCCGCCAGCTTTTTCCTGCAGAACCTGGGGCAGCTCCTCTTCGGCGCCCGCGTCCGCGGCTTCAACGCCGAGACCGTTCTAAACAAGCCCCTGAGCTTCCACATAGGCCAGGAGACCGTTTACTTTACCGGCATCCTGGTGGTCGTTCCTTTGGTAACGGCAGTCCTGCTATGGGTGCTCAACCTCTTCGTCTCAAAAACCAAGCTGGGCAAGGCCATGCGCGCCACCGCTCAAGACGCCGAGGTGGCGCAGATGATGGGCGTCAACGTCAACCAGGTCATCGCCCTGACGTTCTTCATCGGCTCCATCATGGCCGCCGCCGCCGGTGTTATGTACGCAATCCGCTTCGGCCAGATCCACCCGCTGATGGGTCTCATGCCGGGCATCAAGGCATTCACCGCCGCGGTCATCGGCGGCATCGGCAGTCTGCCCGGAGCGGTCCTCGGCGGGCTCCTGCTGGGATTCATCGAGATCTACGTGGTCAGCCTCTTCCCTACCCTCTCGGCCTATAGAGACGTCTTCGCCTTCGTGCTGCTCATTCTGATCCTCCTCTTCCGCCCCTCCGGCCTGGTCGGAGAAGACCTCACGGAGAAGGTATGATGCGCAACAATCTGCTAACCCTCGCCTCGGTAGGCCTGGCCGCTCTGGCCATCTACCTCCTGACCACCCACGAAGGAACCAGCGGCCTGCTCTCGGCGCTAACCCTTATCTTCATCTGGGGCATCGCCGCCGTCAGCCTCAACCTGATTAACGGCCAGCTGGGCATCCTCTCTCTCGGCCACCACGGCTTCATGCTCATCGGCGGCTACGTTACCGCCCTGCTGATGCTCCCGGCCAAGGAGCGCCGCCCCTTCCGGACGCGGCTGCTCTCCGACTGGGCCCGCGACCACCTCGACCTCGACAAGTGGCTGCGCGGCCTGGGCCTCGACGCCATCGCCAACTCGATAGACCTCAAGTTCATCATCGCCCTCTTCATCGCCGGCCTGGCGGCCGCGCTCCTGGGCCTGCTGGTCGGCGCGCCCTCGTTGCGCCTCAAGGGCGACTACCTGGCCATCGTCACCTTCGGCATGGGCGAGATCCTCCGCCTGCTTCCAAACACGAAGGAGGTCGCCGCCTTCACCAACGGCCCGCTGGGCATCAAGGGCATTCCCGGTAACGCCGGTAACATCTGGTGGACCTTCTTCGCCCTCCTCTTCGTGCTCTGGTTCTTCAGCCGTCTCAAATTCTCCTCTTACGGCCGGGCCTTCGAGGGCATCCGCGAAGACGAGATAGCCGCCGAAGCCATGGGCGTCAACCTGGCTTATCACAAGATCCTGGCCTTCACCATCTCGGCTTTCTTCGCCGGCGTCTCCGGCGGCCTCTACGCCAGCTACCTGCACTCGGTCGATACCCAGACCTTCAACTTCTTCGTAACCTTCTTCCTGCTGGTCGCCATCAGCCTGGGCGGCCTCGGATCCATCACCGGCGCCATGCTGGGCACGGCAATAGTGGTGCTGGTACGCGTCTACGGCGGCTTCCTGGAGCAGCCCTACCCGGCCTGGGTCGGCTACCTGAGCGGCGCGGTGGTCATGCTGAGCGCGTTCGCCTTCTCCGTTTACATCCGCAAGGCGCGGCGGCTGCGGCCGGTAATCGAAACCAAGCACTACATATTCGGCGGCCTGGGCCTGGCGCTGCTGCTCGTGGCCGCCCTCTTCCACAACCAGCCCTGGATGACCCAGACCGTCCAGTTCTTCGGCATGCGCAAGATGCTGCTGGCGGTAATTTTGATCTTGATAATGATTTACCGCCGCGAGGGCATAATGGGACGCGCCGAATTCTCCTGGAAGCTGATCTTCGGCCCGCGCGAAGACATCCCCACCGACGAGCAGCGCAAGCAAGACGCCTGGCTCTCCAACCCCGAGCTCAACCCGGGCCTGAAGGAAGGCGGTGACGACGATGCCTCTGCTTGAGCTGCGCAATCTGTACAAAGCCTTCGGTGGCCTGCAGGCGATCAGCGACGTCAGCCTGACCGTCGAGGAAGGTGAAATCGTCAGCATTATCGGCCCCAACGGCGCCGGCAAGTCGACACTCTTCAACCTGATTACCGGCGTCTACCGCCCCGACCGCGGCGACATCATCTTCCAGGGCGAGCGCATCAACGGCCTGACGCCCGACCAGGTAACCAAAAAGGGCATCGCCCGCACCTTCCAGAACCTGCGCCTCTTCACCCACCTGACGGTGCTCGAGAACATCCTCATTCCCCAGCACCACCGGCTGAAGTCGGGCTGGCTGGCGGCGGTCCTGCGCACCCCCACCTACCGCCGCGAGGAAGAAGAGATGCGCAAGATAGCGCTGGAAAAGCTTTCCTTCTTCGGGCCGCGCCTGATGAGCTTCCGCCTCCACCAGCCAGTCTACGTGCTCTCCTACGCCAACCGCCGCCGCACCGAGATGGCCCGGGCGATGGCCACCGGCGCCAAGCTGCTCCTTCTCGACGAGCCCAGCGCCGGCATGAACCCCAAGGAAACCAAGGAGATTACCCAGATCATCCGCCGTTTCCGCGACGAGGGCGGTTACACGATCGTTCTGGTCGAGCACAAGATGAACCTTGTCGGCGAGATTTCCGACCGGGTCGTCGTTCTCGACTATGGCGAGAAGATAGCCGAGGGCGACTACAAAGACGTCGTCAACGACCCCAAGGTCATCGAGGCCTACCTGGGCCGGAGGGAGGAATAATGCCCGAGCCGCTTCTGGAACTCAAGAACGTAAGCGCCTACTACGGCCCCATCCGCGCGCTCAGCAACGTCAACATGGTCCTCTACCCCGGCGAGATGGTCTGCCTGCTGGGCGGCAACGCCTCCGGCAAGAGCACCACCCTGAAGACCATCCTCGGTCTCGTCCAGGTCGGCGAGGGCGAGGTCTACTTCCGCGGCGAGCGGATAGACCCCAAACCCACCTCCTACCGGATCGAGCGCGGTATGGCGGTCGTCCCCGAAAACCGCCGCATCTTCCCCAAGATGACCGTTCGTGAGAACCTGGAGATGGGAGCCTACCTGCGCAACGACCCGAAGGGCATTAAAGAAGACATGGAGTACGTCTTCTCTCTGTTCCCCCGCCTCGAGGAGCGCCTCAACCAGATGGGCGGCACCATGTCCGGCGGCGAACAGCAGATGCTGGCCATGGGCCGCGCGCTGATGAGCCGCCCCAAGCTGATCCTGATGGACGAACCCTCGATGGGTCTGGCCCCCAAGCTGGTCGAGACCATCTTCAAGATCATCAAGTCGGTCAACGACCTCGGGATTACCGTCTTCGTGGTCGAGCAGAACGCCAACATCGCCCTTTCCATCGCCGACCGCGGCTACGTTTTGCAAACCGGCGAGGTGGTCTTGCAAGGCCCGGCCCGCGACCTGCTCAACAACGAGGCCATGCGCAAGGCCTATCTGGGTGAAGTCTAAATAGCAGCTTCTCACTCCCCGGCGGGCGGCTTTTGCCGCCCGCCCTTCATGAAGAGGGCGGGTTTTGAGTATACTTGCACTGTAGCGCATTTAAGCCGCGAAGCGTCGCGGACGGAAAGGAGCAGTTTATGAAACGTTTGATAGTTGGCCTGCTGGCCCTCAGCCTCGCGTTTGGCGCCGCTTCGGCCCAAACTCTGATCTACGGACAGAGCGACCTGCCGAAGACGCTCGACTCGGCCGACGCCCAGGACGGCAACTCCCTGCGCGTCGCCTTCCAGATAACCGAGACCCTGGTAACCTTCAAGCCGGGCACGGTCGACCCGATCCCCGGCCTGGCCGTCTCCTGGGAGGCGAGCGACAACGCCAAGGTCTGGACGTTCAAGCTGCGCCAGGGCGTCAAGTTCCACGACGGAACCCCCTTCAACGCCGAGGCCGTCAAGTTTAACATCGACCGCTGGAACGACCCGAACAACAAGTACCGCGGCAACAAGCAGTTCGTACCCTTCACCTGGGTCTTCGGCGGCTTCAAGGGCGACGGCTCGATCATCGATCACGTCGAGGCGGTCGACGAGTACACGGTCAAGTTCTACCTGACCGACTCGGTCGGCTTCTTCCCCAACATGCTCGGCGCCAGCTACTTCGGCATCGACTCGCCGAAGGCGGTCATGGCCAACCCCGATAAGTACGGCACCCCCGAGGTCGGCGCCGTGGGCACCGGCCCCTTCGTCTTCGACAAGTGGGTCATCGGCGACAAGGTAATCCTCAAGCGCAACGACAACTACTGGGGCGAGAAGGCCAGGGTAGACACCCTCGTCTTCCGCGGCATCCCCGAGCCCGCCTCGCGTCTGGCCGAGCTTAAGGCCGGCGCCATCGACATCGCCAACAACCTCTCGCCCGAAGACAAGGTAACCATCGACGCCGACCCGAACCTGCAGGCGGTCGTCCAGAAGGGCCTCAACATCGGCTACCTGGCCTTCCACCAGAAGAACAAGCCCCTCGACGACATCCGCGTTCGCAAGGCCATCGCCGCCGCGGTAGACTGGGACGCCATCGTCGACGCCTTCTACGCCGGGCTGGGCGAGCGCGCCACCGAGTTCGTACCGCCGGCCATGTGGGGCCGCGACGGCAACATCCCGGCCTACACCTACAACCCCGAGCTGGCCAAGAAGCTGCTGGCCGAGGCCGGCTACCCCAACGGCTTCGAGACCGAGATCTGGTACATGCCGGTCAGCCGCCCCTACTTCCCCGCGCCGCAGCCCATCGCCGAAACCATCGCCACCTACCTGGCCGACGTGGGCATCAAGGCCACGCTGAAGACCGAAGACTGGGGCACCTACCTCTCCGACTACGACCAGGGCAAGTTCCCGATGTACATGCTTGGCTGGAGCCCCGACTATCCCGACCCCGACAACTACCTCTTCACCTTCTTCGGCCCGACCTCGATCAAGACCAACCTCGGCTGTGAGAGCGAAGCCTGCCAGCAGATAGGCGAGATGCTCGTCCAGGCCCGCACCGCCCCCGACATGGCGACCCGCAAGGAGCTCTACGCCAAGGTACAGCGGATGGTCCACGAGCTGACCCTCTCGATTCCCGTCGCCCACAACAACCCGCTGCACGCGGTGCGCAAGGGCGTCGAGGGCTGGATTCCGAGCCCGCTCGGCAGCTCCGAAAACCTCAACCTGGTCACGGTCAACAAGTAAAGCTCACCAGGGGGCGCGGCTTCGCCGCGCCCCCGCTTTTACATCCGGAGGTTTCGTGACCGCTTACGCTATCCGGCGTTTTCTCAGCCTCATCCCCGTCCTCTTCGGCGTCAGTCTGTTGGTCTTCACCTTTATTCACATGATTCCCGGCGACCCGGCGGTGGTCATGCTCGGCGAGCGGGCGACCCCCGAGGCGCTGGAAAAACTGAGAAAGCAGCTAAACCTGGACAAGCCTCTCTTTTTCAACCTCGAGGCCGCCCTCGAAGAAAAAAACCCGGCGGCCCTGTTTGAAAGCCAGTACTTTTCGTTCGCCAACCGGATCCTCCACGGCGACCTGGGCGAGTCGATATTCACCAAGGTCGACGTCGCCACCGAGCTGCGAGCGCGGTTCCCGGCGACCCTCGAGCTCTCCATCGCCGCCATGCTGATCGCCATTGTCGTCGCCATTCCCGCCGGCATCATCGCCGCCGTCCGCAAGAACAGCTGGATCGACCTGACCGTCATGACCGCGGCGCTAATTGGCATCTCGATGCCCATCTTCTGGCTGGGCCTCTTGCTCATCTACCTCTTCGCGGTCAATCTTCACTGGCTGCCGCCCTCCGGACGGCTCGACGTCGGCCTGCACATCGAGCCAATCACCGGAATGTACGTTCTCGACGGCATTCTGCGCGGCAACCTGGCGGTAACCGCCAACGCCCTCAAGCACCTGGTCCTGCCAGCGCTGGCGCTGGGCAGCATCCCCACCGCGGTCATCGCCCGGATGATGCGCGGGGCCATGCTGGAGGTCATGAATCAGGATTACATCCGCACCGCCCGTTCCAAGGGCCTCTCCGAGCGCGTCGTCATCTGGAAACACGCCCTGCGCAACGCCATGCTGCCGGTAATCACCATTATCGGCCTGATGTTCGGCACCCTGCTGACCGGCGCCATCCTGACCGAAACCATCTTCAACTGGCCCGGCATCGGCAAGTGGCTGTACGACGGCATCGGCGCCCGCGACTACCCGATAGTCCAGGGGGGCACCCTTTTCATCGCCACCGTTTACGTAATCATCAACGCCCTGGTCGACCTCTCCTACGGATTCTTCGACCCGCGGGTGCAGTACCAGTAACTGGAGAAGAAATGGCGACATCCGAAGCCTACATGCGTACCCCCACCCAGCAGGCCTGGCGCCGCTTCAAACGCTCCAGCTCCGGCAAGGCCGGGATGCTGATAGTCGGTTTCTTCGTCCTGCTGGCCCTGCTGGCACCCTTCATTTACCCCTACGACGCCACCAAAGACCGCAACCTGCGCGAACGCCTCAAGCCGCCCTCGGTCGAGCACATCATGGGCACCGACGAGCTGGGGCGCGACATCTTTGTCCGCGTCATCCACGGTTCGCGCATCTCCCTGCGGGTCGGCGTCTTCGCTGTCGGCCTGGCAATCGTCGTCGGGACGATCCTCGGTCTGCTGGCCGGCTACTTTGGCGGCCGCGTCGACATGTTCATCAGCTGGCTGGTCGACATCATGCTCTCCTTCCCCTCTATTCTGCTGGCCATCGCCATCGTCGCCGTCATCGGTCCGGGAATATCAAACGCCATGATTGCGGTCGGTATCGTGCAGATACCTGTCTACGCCCGCCTGACCCGCAGCGTGGTCATTTCCATCAAGGAGCAGGACTTCGTGGCCGCCGCCGTCGGCCTCGGCGCGAACCATTCGCGGGTCATCTTCCGCCACGTCCTCCCCAACGGCCTCTCGCCGCTGATCGTTCAGGGCACCCTCTCCATCGCCACCGCCATTCTCGACGCCGCCGGCCTGGGTTTTCTGGGGTTGGGCGCCCAGCCGCCCCAGCCGGAATGGGGGTTGATGATTTCCAAGGGCTTCCTCTACTTCACCCGCGCTCCCTGGATCAGCCTCTTCCCCGGCGTGGCCATCATGGTGGCGGTGCTGGGTTTCAACCTGCTCGGCGACGGCCTGCGCGACGCCCTCGACCCCCGCACCTCGCGCTAGCGGCGGCTAATGCGACGGTCAGGAAACTCCCTTAGACTGGGGGCATGAAACTAGGGAAACTGGCCATCGCGCTGCTGGCCCTGGCCCTGACGGCCTGCGTGCCGGTAATCGAAGCCTACCAGGCCCCGCGCTATTCCGTCGGCGAGATTCAGCTGCTGACCACCGACGCCAGCGAGCGCTGGGCATACTTCTACGGCGATCCGCAAACCGTCGTCCTCGACGGCGAGACACTCGAGCTGCAACCAGCCCCCGAACAGCAGAACGTCTGGGCCGTACCCGGGGCTCTCTGGGTTTCCGGGCAGCCGGTTTTTCGCGAGGTCCTGCCGGCGCTCACCATGCCCGCCGAGACGGTCGCCGGCTTCCCCTTCTCCGATTACTACGTGACAACCAGCGCCGAACTGGAAAGTGCCTGGCTCTACGACGGCGCCTGGTACCGGCTGAGCGGCCGGCTCCCCGCCGGGGCGCGCGTAAAAGCCGAGCCGGAGCGCGAAAACCCCACCTTTGACGGGCTCACCAGTAACGAAACGGCGGTCATTCTGCGCGAAATCCTGGCCCGCAACCCCACGCGGCCGCTGGTCGTTTACCAGCTGAGCACGCCGGTCTACCCAATGTTCAAACTGCAACCGGCGCCGTTCAGCTACCGTCAGGCGGCGCTGGCCGTACAGTACGGCATCAGGGAGGAGTTAATCTTGGACTTCAGCCAACCGCCCGCCAACCCGGGAAGCTCGTGGAAGTTGCTGGCCAGGGGAAGCATGAGCGCTTACCGGGAGCCCACCCCTTACGCGGTTCTGGCCACCAGCCAGACCGCCTTCCTGCAGCAAATCTGGCCGCTCGCCAGCGGCAATCGCGTGCCGCGGCCGGCCCCGCCCCAGGTAGACTTCGAGCGCCAGAGCGTCGCCGCTTTCTTCTGGGGGCAGAAGCGGAGCGGCGGCTACTCGCTCGAGGTGCTGGGCGTCGAGCTGAACGGCGACGTGGCGGAGATCCGCCTCGAGCTCAAGCGCCCCGCTCCCGGAACCATCGTCACCCAGTCGCTAACCAGCCCCTACGTGCTGGTCGAGCTCGAGGGCAAGCCCAGGCTGGCGCGCTTTTACGATCAGAACGGCAACCTACTGGCCGAGGCCCCGGCTCAGTAAGCGGCCGACCAGGTAGAGGGAGCCCGTCACCAAAACGGGCTCCCCTTTTGCCACCGCCCGCCGGCGGACCCGGTCGAAAGCGATAAATGGGTCGGCCTCGAACCGCCACCCGCCCCCCGCCGGCGGACCCGACAGCGGCCAGGTGAGGGTAACCGAAGCGGCCCCGGCTGCCAGAGGCTCCAGCGTCTGCAATACCGCCTTGCGCTCGTGCGCACCGAAGAGCAGGTGGAACCGCCGCCCCGCCAGCTCCCGCGCCAGCGCCAGCGCCGCCGGCGGGTTGTGAGCTCCGTCGAGAATTACCTCCACCCCGTCCACCACCAGGCGCTGCATGCGCCCGGGCAGGCTGGCCCCGCGCAGTCCGGCGCTCACAGCCTCGTCGGAAAACCCGGCCAGCCGCAGCGCCGCCGCCGCCAAAGCGGCGTTTTCGCGCTGAAAACCCCCCGCCAGCGCCGGCGCCGCCGGCAGCTTGAAGAGAGGGTCGGCCGGGTCGTAGACGAACAGCGGCGCGCCCACCAAAGCCGCCTCCCGGCGGACGACGGCCAGCGCCTCACCGGTGGCCGCCGTTACCAGCGGCACGCCCGGCCGCGCCGCCCGCGCCTTGTCGCGGGCCAGGGCAGCGCAACCGCCAAAGGTCTGCAGGTGATCGGGGCCGACGTTGGTCAAAACGACCGCGGCGATGCCCGCGTCAACCGCCATGGTGGCGTCGCTGGCCCCGCCGACCCCAGCCTCCAGCGCCGCCCAGGAAACCCCGCGCCTGGCGAAGCAATCCAGGGCCAGGCCCAGCATCAGGTCGAAGAAGGCGGGCGGCTCGGCCAGCCGCAGGCCGCGGACGCGGGCGACGTAGCCGGCCACCTCGTCTTCGGAAACCAGCTCGCCCGAGCAGCGCACCCGCTCCCGCAAACTCACCAGGTGCGGGCTGAGAAAAGCCCCGCCCCGCGCCGCGTGTTCGAAGGCCGCCTCCAGATAGGCGGCTACGCTGCCCTTGCCGTTGGTCCCGACCACGTGGACGAAACGCGTTTCCGGCGTTTTCAGCCCCAGGGCCCGGAGCAACTCGCGCGCCCGCTGCGGGCCCCGCGGCCTGCCGCTGCGGGTTTGCGACTCCAGCCAGTCAGCGGCCCGGCGGTATTCTTCACTCATCCCAGCACCAGCGGCAGCCTGGCGCCGTCGGGCAGGTTGAGCGGATCGTTCCAGCCTACCTCGGCCAGGGCCTTCTTCCACCTCGAGAACGACTCGCCGTCTTCCAGCCGCAAAGCCGCCAGCCCCACCTCGGGGCCGCCGCGGGCGATGACCGCCTCTATCCAGGCCCAGCGGGCGCTGGTGCTACGTACCTCCACCCGCGGCCGCAGCTTACGCAGCTCCTTCTGCACCCGCTTGAGGCGCGCGTCTATCAGGCGAACCCCGGCGAAAGGGTCGGAGTGGTGCGGGGTGTGCCGCTTGGGAACGAATGGAGAAATGCTCAGTGTGAGCGGCGTTATCTGCGCCAGGCGTTTGACGAACTCTATCATCTCGGTAATGTCGTCGTCGCTCTCCGTCGGCAGCCCGATCATCTGGTAAAGTTTGAAGCCCTTGAAGCCGAGCTCGCGAGCCAGCCCGGCCGCCCGCAAGAGGTGTTCTTCGGTTATCTGCTTCTTGAGCAGGTCGCGCAGGCGCTGGCTGGGCCCGTCGGCGGCCACCGTGAAGGTGCGCAGCCCGCCGGCTTTGAGAATCTCCGCCAGCTCGCGGTCAATCCGGTCGGCGCGGATGCTGGAGACCGATATCTTGACGCCCCGCTCCAGCAGGGCGCGGCCGACCTCCTTGACAAACGGGTAGTCGGAGAGCGAAGCCCCCACCAGGCCGACCTTCTCCACGTCGTCGGGAACCGCCGCCAGCACCGCTTCGGCCGGCACGTTGCGGGTGGGCCCGTACATGACCCGCGCCAGGCAGAACGTGCAGGGGCGCGGGCAGCCGCGCTCTGCCTCAATGAGAAATACTCCGGGGAACTCCGAGTCCCGCGAGACGATCTGCGAATAGACCGGCAGCTTCTCCAGCGGCGCCGTTGCCCAGCGCGGCTCGCGCAGGTCGCGGTCGGGCAGAAAGACGCCGGGCATTCCTTCTATCAGGTCGAGGAACTCGCGCTTGCCGCCGGCCTGACGGTAAGCCTCGGCCAGCAGCGGAATCGCCTCCTCGCCGTCGCCTATCAGGATGACGTCGGCTAAGGGCGCCAGCGGCCAGGGGTTGGAGCTGGTCAGCGGCCCGCCCACGAGAACCACCGGGTCGCCTTCGTCGCGTTCTTCGCGCAACGGTTCCAGCCCCGCCGCCCGGAGCAGGCGGACGACGTTGACCAGGTCGAGCTCGAAGGCCACGGAAACGCCGAATATATGGACGTCTCCGGCGGGACGGCCCGACTCGTAAAGCGGCAGGCGGCCCGGCGGCGCCAGCTCGGCGTCTTCGAGAAACGCCCGTTCGGCAACGAAATCGGGCTCTTGATTGAATAGTCGGTATACAGTCTGGAAGCCCAGCGAGGCCATCGCCACCGCGTAGGTGTTCGGGTAGGCGATGGCCACCCGGTAGGGGGCGTCCTTGTAGATAACGCCCCGTTCTCCCTGCAAACGCCCGGCTATACGCCGGCGCAAACGCTCATTCATCGGGCGCTCGCTCCTGCGTCGGGGCGACTGGCAGCCTGCCGACCGCCATCAGGTTGCGGTTTGGGGTTTGGAGAACGCGCGCAGAATCAGGTAGATGACGCCAGCTATTATCAAAGCGGGAATCAGGAACTTGAGGAGGACGACTATCAGAGCAGCCACCGCCAGGAACAGCTTGCCGAGAAACACCATCAGCCAGCCGCCCAGCCAGAGGGCAACCAGAACGCCGACCGTGGCCAGCAGGCCGATGACGACCCACTCCATTATCTCCTCGAGCGTGTACTGACCGTTCGTGTTCATCTACGCCCAGTCTAGCACAGGCCCCTGCAGGCCGGATTGGCCTACCATGAGTGGGTGGAGCGCTACCGCACCCACGAGGGTATCATCGTCGGGCGCAAGCCCCTCCCCGGCGGCGACGTAATCCTGCGCCTGGTCGGGCCCGAAGGAAGCTGCGACGTGGTAGCGCGCAAGGCCCAGCGCCCCAGCGGGCGCAGCGGCCGCCTGATGCTCTTTCACCACGTCCGCTACCAGGCCTACCACAAGCCCGAACGCGACCTGGCAACGCTGACGCAGGCCGAGCTGGTCGGCCGGCTCGAGCGCCTCAGCGAACCGCGCCGCTACCCGGCCGCCGCCTACCTGGGCGAGCTGGCCTACCGGCTCGCCGCCCCCGAGGTAGCCGGCGCCGCCTGGCCGGTTTTTACCAGCGGTCTGCGCGGCATAGCCAGCCACGGCGAACCCGCCATCCCGCTGGTCTGGAGCGGCTGGCGGCTGCTGGCCGCCGCCGGCCTGGCGCCGCGTCTCGGCAGCCGCTGCGGCCACCCTCCCGTTTACCTCGAGCTCGAAGGAACCCTGGCCTGCGCGGCCTGCGCAACCGGCCCCAAGGCCCCCCTGGGCCCGCAGGGAGCCGGGCTGCTTTCCGCCATCCTCACCCGGCCCGGCAAAGAAGCTGTAGAACGCCTGGAAGCCGGCGACTGGCGCCTGCTCCTGCAAGCGCTGCTCGGCTACGTCGCCTTCCAGCTGGAACCGCTCAAGTCGGAAAACAGCCTTCGCGAGTCGGTCGGCCGCGTGAGCTGAGCCGCCGTCGTATTGCGCTTTTTTGTTAGCGGCACGCGAAAAGAATATAATGCGTTCAGGAGGAACAATGCGCCCGAAACACGCCTGGATGCGCGAAACCTATCAAAAAAGCACCGAACGCGTGCCCGAGCGCCCGGTGGCGCACCGCACGCTCTCGAACATCGCCCCCGACCCCATCTACACCCCGGAAGACCTAGAGGGCTTCGACTACGACCGCAAGCTCGGCTACCCCGGCGAGTACCCGTATACCCGCGGCGTCTACGGTTCCATGTACCGCTCCAAGCTGTGGACGATGCGCATGTTCGCCGGCTTCGGCACCGCCGAGCAGACCAACGAGCGCTTCAAGAAGCTGCTGGCCGCCGGCCAGACCGGGCTCTCCACCGCCTTCGACCTGCCTACGCTGATGGGCTACGACTCCGATCACCCGCTGGCCACCGGCGAGGTGGGCAAGTGCGGGGTGGCCGTGAGCAGCCTGGCCGACATGGAAATCCTCTTCGACGGCATAAACCTCGAAGAGGTGACCACTTCGATGACCATCAACTCGCCCGCCAACGCCATCTGGGCGATGTACCTGGCGCTGGCCAGGAAGAAGGGCTACCGCTGGGAGAAGCTGGGCGGCACCATCCAGAACGACATCCTCAAAGAGTTCATCGCCCAAAAAGAGTTCATCTTCCCACCCGAACCCAGCGTCAAGCTGGTCATCGACACCTTTGAGTGGGGGCCGCGAAACGTGCCCCGCTGGAACTTTATCTCGGTTTCCGGCTACCACATCCGCGAAGCCGGAGCGACCGCCGTCCAGGAGCTGGCCTTCACCCTGGCCGACGGCTTCGAGTACGTCGAGAAGGCCCTCGAGCGCGGCATGGACATAGACGAGTTCGCGCCGCGCATCAGCTTCTTCTTCGACGTCCACAACGACTTTTTCGAGGAAATAGCCAAGTTCCGCGCCGCCCGTCGCATCTGGGCCACGCAGATGCGCGAACGCTACGGCGCCAGGAACCCGCGCAGCTGGATGCTGCGTACCCATGCCCAGACGGCGGGCGTGAGCCTGACCGCCCAGCAGCCGCTCAACAACCTGACCCGGGTGGCCATCCAGGCGCTGGCGGCGGTGCTCGGCGGCACCAACAGCCTCCACACCGACGCCTACGACGAGGCCCTGGCTCTCCCCACCGAGGAGGCGGCCACCCTGGCGCTGCGCCAGCAGCAGATTATCGCCTACGAATCGGGCGTGACCCACACCATCGACCCGCTGGCGGGCAGCTACTACGTGGAATGGCTGACCGACAAGATCGAGGCTGAGGCCATGCGCTACATCGAAGAAATACGCCGCCTGGGAGGCGTGATTCGCGGCATAGAGCAGGGCTACTTCCTGCGCGAAATAGGCGACGCCTCTTATCGTTTCCAGCAAGAGGTCGAATCGGGCGAGCGGATTATCGTGGGCGTCAACGCCTTCCAGGACGAGAAGGAGATTGAAGTCCCCATTCTGGAGATCGACCCCGAAATAGAGCGCATCCAGGCCGAGAGACTGGCGCGGGTGCGCCGCGAGCGCGACCCGGAGCGCGTCCAGGGGGCTCTCGAAGGCCTGCGCCGCGCCGCCCTCGAGGGCCAGAACACCATGCCCCACTTCGTCGAGGCCTCGCTGGCCTACGCCACCCTTGGCGAAATGATGGACGTGCTGCGCGAGGTCTACGGTGTCTACCAGGAACCGGTTATGGTCTAGTTATTGCCTAGTGAACGGTATGCATTGCGCTGTTTGTGGCGTGCGGCAAATGGCTTATGGATAGTGGCTTCCGGCCAGCGTCGCCGCCAATTCGCGGGACCCGGGTCGCGGGTCGGTGACCCGGTCTGGATCCCAGATCTCGCGGCTGGCGCCGCTCGTCTGGGATGACGGATTGAATGGGGTGTGGGATGTGGGATGTGGGGAGTGGTCTGTTGAAAAGCGGTGCGTAGTGCGTAGTGCGTAGTGCGTGGTGCGTGGTGCGTAGTACGTGGTGAAAGAGCGGCATGCTGTACGTGGCGTGTGGCTCGTGGCTTTGTGGTGAAGAGGTTTTTTAGTCAGGCGATAAAACGAAAGCGTTTCTCTCCGGCTTGGTTTTGTCAGCATTGCTCGAATACTCTTTCTTCGACATTCCAACCAAGCAGACTTTTCTTTTTAACTCGACCCTGTTAGCGTTACCCGAAGTCTCCTCCTTCGTCATTGCAGCCAAGCAAGCCCTTCTTTTTTTCCTGACCATGCTGGCGTTGCGCGAATACCCTACCCTCGTCATGCCAGCCAAGCGGGCTTTTCTTTTCAATTCGGACCTGTTAGCGTTACCCAAAGTCTTCTTCTTCGTCATTCCAGCCAAGCGGGCCGGAGGCCCGCGCGAGCTGGAATCCAGAGCCTAAAGCATGGTGAGCGCTCGGGTTGGTCAGAAGGATGCTGGCATGACACAACGGCGTGGCTTTTGGCCAGCAGGACTATCAATCCGCAACACCGTCATCACGGGTCGGTGACTCGGTCTGGATCCCAGATCTCGCGGCTAGCGCCGCTCGTCTGGGATGACGAATGGAATGGGGTGTGGGGAGTGGGGAGTGGGACGTGGGGAGTGGGATGTGGGATGAAGGTCCTTTCGGGATGGCGAAAAAGCAAAGGTCTTTTTCCCGACTCGGTTTTGTCAAAGTCAGCCGAAATCGCTTCCTTCGTCATTCCAGCCAAGCGGGCTTTTCTTTTCAATTCGGACCCGTCAGCGTTACCCAAAGTCTTCTTCTTCGTCATTCCAGCCAAGCGGGCCGGAGGCCCGCGCGAGCTGGAATCCATGGCTTAAAGCATGGTGAGTGCTCGGTCTAGTCAGAAGAAGAAGGGACGACACAACAGCAAGACATATGGTCTGTGGACAGCGGTACTGTCAATTCGCAGCACCCACATCACGGGTCGGTGACTCGGTCTGGATCCCGGATCTCGCGGCTGGCGCCGCTCGTCTGGGATGACGAAGGGGGTGATAGCGGGAAAGCGGCGGGTAGCGCGTGGCGCGTGGTAAAAGGTGGCAAAACGGCAGAAAGCCTGCCGGGACGCGAGAAAGGCCCCCGCCGCAAGGGTCGGGGGCTGGTTGGTGACCGTGGGGCTTTTACTCGATCTTGTTGCCCTTTTCGTCGTACTTGTAGAAACCCTGGCCGCTCTTGCGGCCCAGAAGACCGGCCTGGACCATCTTCTTCAGCAGGGGCGAGGGGCGGTACTTGCTCTCGCCGAAGCCCTCGTGCAGCACCTCCATGATAGCCAGCACCGTGTCGAGGCCGATGAAGTCGGCGAGCGTGAGCGGGCCCATCGGATGGTTCATGCCCAGCTTCATTACCGTGTCAACCGCTTCGGGGGTGGCCACGCCCTCCATGACCGCCTGGATCGCCTCGTTGAGCATGGGGATGAGGACGCGGTTGGAGACGAAGCCGGGGTAGTCGTTGACTTCTACCGGCACCTTGCCCATCTTCTCGGCCGTCTCCATGACCACCCTGGTGACCTCGTCCGAGGTCTTGTAGCCGCGGATAACCTCCACCAGCTTCATCAGCGGCACCGGGTTCATGAAGTGCATACCGATGAAGCGCTCGGGCCGCGACGTATAGCTGGCCAGCTTGGTGATGGGAATAGACGAGGTGTTGGAGGCGAAGATCGCCTCGGGTTTAGCGACCTTGTCGAGCGATTCGAAGAGTTTGGCCTTTACGGCTTCGTTTTCGACTATCGCCTCGATTAGCAGGTCGCAATCGGCGAAATCGGCCGGGTTGAGGGTGGTCTTGATGCGCCCCAGGGCGGCGTCGGCTTCTTCCTGGGTTATCTTTTCCTTGCGCAGAAAGCGGTCCAGCGAGCGTTTGATGGCCTCGAGCCCCTTCTTCAGGCTTATCTCCTCGACGTCCATCAGCACGACGTCGTAACCCGTCTGGGCCGCCACCTGGGCGATGCCCGAACCCATCTGCCCTGCGCCTATGACACCGATCTTCCTGACTTCCATGGCTTCCTCCTATCCGAACAAGGGGGGCTCCACCCCCTCGGCTTCCGCTTTCGTGTAAAGCCCGTACTCGATGCCGTCGAAGAGGGCCTTCCAGGTTGCCTGGATCAGGTCGCGGCTGATGCCGATGGTGCTCCAGTTGCGCTCGCCGTCGGAGAAGGTAACGGTGACCCGGGCGCGCAGCTCCTTCTTGCCGCGCGGGTAGAAGGTGCGCACCCGTACCGCCGCCAGCTTGATTCCGCAGATGTAGCCGTCGAGCGGCCCCAGCTCGTGGCGCACTTCGCGCAACGCTTCGACCAGGACCTCGAAGAGGGTCGTAACCGGGCCGGTTCCCTCGGCGGCGACGTACTCGTCGTGAGAGCCGAGCTGGATCCTCAGGCTGGCCTCGACCACCGGGCTGTGCTTGCCGCGGATGACCTCGAAGAGGCGCAGCCTCTCGACGTTCATCTCCGGGCGGAAGCGGCCGGTGAGCTTGCCCAGTATCAGCTCGAGGCTGGCCTCGGCGTCTTCGTATGTGTAGCCCTCTTCTTCCAGCTTGAGCAGTTCCTCGCGAATGCGCTGGTTGGCCGCCGAGTCGCCGGTCAGGTCGACGCCCAGGCGCTGGGCCAGCGACTCCAGGTAGCTGGCGCGGGCGATGCCCGGCAGCAGCAGGCGGCGCTCGTTGCCCACCGCCTCCGGCGGGATGGGCTCGTAGGTTTCCGGGTCGCTGAGCACGGCGGCGATGTGCGAGTGGGTCCGGTGAGCAAAGACCTTGTAGCCGACAAAGGGGTGGTAGTCGAGGTCGCCGACCCCGACCTTGTTGACGATGGCCCGGGTGACCGGCGTGATGTTCTTAAGCGCCTCGTCGGAAACCACGTCGACGCCCATCTTCAGCTTGAGGATGGGAATGAGCGTCGAGAGGTCGGTCATGCCGGTACGGGCTCCGTAGCCGCCTATCGAACCCTGGACGTGCTCGGCGCCGGCTTCGACCGCGGCGATGGCGTTGGCCACCGCCAGGCCCATGTCGTTGTGGCCGTGGAAGCCGACGACCGCCTCGGGGTACGCCTCCTTGACCGATCTGACGCCGCGGGAGACCTCGCTCATCAGCGAGGCGCCCACCGAGTCGCCCAGGACGACGATGTCCGCCCCGGCCTTGATGGCCTCGCCGACGACCTCGAGCGAGTAGCCGCGGTCGCGACGGCAGCCGTCGTAGAAGTGTTCGGCGGTAAAGATGACCTCCTTGCCGAGTTCTTTCAGGTAGGCCACGGTTTCGCGGACCATCGCCAGGTTTTCCTCGAGGGTGGTCCGCAGCACCTTTTCGACGTGCAGGCTCCAGGCCTTGCCGTAGATGTGGACGGTCGGCGTGTCGGCCTTGAGGACCAGCTTCAGGTTGGGGTCGCGCTCCGGGTCGGTCTCGGGCCGGCGGGTGGAGCCGAAGACTACCAGCTTGCCCTTCAGGCCGAGATCGCGGGCCCGCTCGAAAACCTCCAGGTCCTCCGGCCACTGGTAGGGCCAGCCGGCCTCGAGGTAGGGTATCTCCAGCCGGTCCAGCAACTGCAAGATTTCTATTTTATCTTCCGGAGTGAAGGAAACACCCTCGGAAAGCGCACCGTCGCGCAGGAGCGTATCTAGGATGGTCACCCGTGCCATACCTCCAGCTTATACCCCCGCGCAGCAACAGGTGCCCCCGCCCAGCGCCGCGGCCAGGCGGGGCGGCCGGCCTTGCTGCTAGAAGCGGTACGAAACCGAGAACGCGAAGGGGCTGAAAACGCCGAAGCGCGATTCGTTGGTCACCCCCGGAATTACGACGAATAGCGAACCCTCCACGCCGAAGGTCAGCCTTTCCAGGCCCTTCCCGACGTGGAAGTTGATGCCGATAGTGCCGCCTGGCAGCACGCCGTGTTCGTAGCAATCGTAGGGACCGCCTTCCTCGCTGACGCAGGCAAAGTAGGCCCGCAATCGCGGCCCGACGTAGGCGCTGCCAAGGTCGGTGGGAACCTTGATGTAGTAGGTGCCGTCGAGGGCGACCCCGGCAATGTTGTATGGCACGTAATCGTAGTAACCGGTATCGCTGGAATACTCTTCGCGGTAGCCGGTGTTGTAAGTCGCGTCGAGGGACACGCCAAAGTCGTCTTTTGAGTAAGAGGTGCGCAGGGTGACGCCTTGATAAGCAAAGAGGCCACCGCGCCAGGGGCCTTCGGCCACCTCGAGGCCGATCCCCGCCGGCCCGGAACTGATGTAGAAGCCATCTTCGTCAAAGTGGCCGGCGCGCGTCGAGGGCGGGTATATGCCGGTGCTAACGGCGCCGCTGCCGTAACCAGGCCCCGGCGCAAAGGCGCCTGGCGCACAACCGTGGAGCAGCAACGACAAAAGCGCAACGGCGAGCGCGGTCGCTATCTGTTTACTCATGCAGGCCTCCCCTACCTCAGCGCTATTCTGTGGGTATATTCTACTCTATCTCCATGCTTCGTTCCAATCCAAACCGCCCCCCATTCGCTGGGCACCTCCAGATAGACCACCGGCCCGCTGACCCGGCGAAAGGGAACCGGCTCGCGCGCGCCGCGGGCCAGTGTATACTCACCCGCCGGCAGACCGATCTGCAGACGAACGGTGTTCTTGAGCTCCTGCCGGTAGCTGGCCCGCCAATTTATCTTGGGGTTCTGGCAGTCCAGACGCGGCGGAACGAACGAACAGGCCAGGTAATAGGCATCGTCGCGCCAGAGCCCCAGGCTGACCTTGCTCCCCGGCTCCAGCTCCAGCTCGCCGCTCCACGAAGGCGGCTGCAGCGCCTTGTAGAAAACGCCGTTAACGAATAGACCCACCGTGGCCCGGCTCGAGCCCGCGTAGTCGAGCACTCCCACCAGAGCCCGCGACGGCGTCTCCCAGACGCTGACGGCAAAAGGCCGGGCCAGAAAATCCTGCACCAGCATTACCCGTTCGCCGTCCACAGCAACCCCGACTCCCAGGTGGGTGAACTGCGGGTTGAGAATGTTCTCGCGGTGGTGGGGGCTGTTCATCCAATCGTTGACTACCTTTTCAACTGCCTTCTCGGGCAAGTACCCTTCGTAAAAAGCGATGTTCTCGCCGACGGTGACCTCCCTGACGCCGGCCCGCCACATCCTTTCCGCCGGCGTCAGCCCCTCCGGGGTCTCGTGCGCGAAATAACCCCTCGCCAGCATGTCGCGGGCGTGCTCGCGGGCCGCGGCGGCGGCGCTCCCATCCCACTGCAAGCGCGGCAGCCCGTAGCGGGCGCGGACAGCGTTCGTTTCTTGCAGAATCCGCGCCTCCAGCGCCGTCTGTCCGGCGGCCGCCGGCAGCAAGGCTACCAATACGGCCAGGCTAATCCTTAGCGGTCGGAACCAGGCGGTACTCCAGCGTTTCGGCAAAGTCGTGCTCCTCCAGCAGCTCCTCAACGTGATACGTCTCCAGGTGCAGCACCCAGCGGCGGACGGCGTCGAGCGGCTCGTACCGGCCCGTATAGCTATAGTTGGCGCCAACGTAGAAGAGGCGGCTCAGGGTGGTTTCACCGGCGAATACCAGCGACGTGGCCGCCTTGAGCTTGGCCCTCCCCAGCTCCTCGCTGGAGACCCCCGAAGCCCTGAGCCGCTGCAGCTCTTCCCGCACGGCCTCGGAAATTGCCTCTTCATTGGCCGGGTCTCCCTGCGCGAAAACGTAAAACGCCCCCAGCTCGTCGAACTCGTGGTGGAACGCCACGGCCGACTCCGCCAGGCCGGTGTCCACCAACCGCCAGAAAAGGCGGCCGTTATCGGGGTCGCCGAGAATCTCGGCCAGGACCCGGGCCGTATAACGCTCCTCGCGGCGGGCCGAGACCCCCGGGGCAACGAAGGTGGTGTATAGCTGGGTGGCTTTGTCGAAGCGGTCGCGCTCCAACCCTGGACGCGGCTTGAAGCCAGGGTAGTTGCGGGGCGCCTTGCCGCGCCGCCAGCCAGACGTCATCGTCTCGGCCAGCAGCAGTGCCTCTTCCCAGACCAGGTTGCCGGCAAAAGCCAGCGTCATGTTTCCGGTCAGGTAACGCCGGGCGTGGTAGCTGCGCATCTGCGCCAGCCGCATCCTGGAGATGCTCTCGGGCGTACCCAGCACCGGCCGGGCCAGCGGATGACTGCCAAAGTAACGGCGCTGCGCCCGCTCAAAGAGGACGGCGTCGGGGCGGTCGCGGTAGAGGGCTATCTCCTCGAGTATCACCTTCCGCTCGCTCTCGAAGTCTTCTTCGCGCAGGGCCGGCTGCATCAAGTCGCTCAGCAAATCCAGCAGCCGCGGCAGGAACTCGGGCAGCACCGCCCCGTAAAAAACGGTCATCTCTTCGTTGGTAAAGGCGTTATACTTGGCGCCCATCTCGTCGAACTCGCGGTTTACGTCCCAGGCGCTGCGGCGCTCGCTGCCTTTGAATACCATGTGCTCGAGGAAGTGGCTTATTCCCTCCTCGCCGGCCACCTCGTCGCGACTGCCGGTACGAACGAAGTAGCCGGCCGCCGCCGACTTGGCCTCGGGGTTAACCTCGGCAATCACCTTGAGGCCGTTAGGTAAAGTGGCTTCGTGAAACTCCACCCGCGCCATCAGGCCACCTCCACCGGCCCCAGGGTGCCGACCCAGGGGTTCTCGTATGGGTGCTTGCTCAGGAAGAGGTCTATTCTGTCGAGGGTCACGTCCATCACCTCGGCCTCAACCTCCTCCAGACCGCGAGCCCGGCCGAGTATGAACATGTCGCGGGCCAGAGCGGCGGCCCGCGCCCGGCTCGACTCGCCAGCCAGCACCAAATCGGCCCTGAGACCTACCTTGGCCCGGTCCAGCTCCGCCCGGGTGACCCCCTCGCGGAGGCCGCTTATCACCTGCCTTATCACTTCCAGGGTGTCGCTGGCGCGCTCGGGCATGGTTCCTGCGTAGGCGATCAGGTAACCGAAGCCCTTGACCGAACCGGGAGAAGCCCCTACCGAGTAAACCAGACCCCGCTTCTCCCTCACCTCGGTGAAGAGCCGGCTGCTCATGCCACCGGAGAGAATCGAGGCTGCCAGCCGGGCGGCGTAGAAGTCGTAGTGGCCGGGGGGTACGTCCTCGTAGAAAAGGCCTATCTGCACCTGCTCGGTCTCCTGTGAAACGTGGAAACCGTGCGGCTTGCTGAGCGCTACGGGCGGCTCTCCGGCCCGGCCCCCGCGCCAGGCGCCGAAATGGGCCTCGACGGCCCGCCGCACTACGCCGGGCTCAACCCCGCCGGCAACGGCCACGATGGTCCCCTCGGGGCCGTAGCGCCGGGCGTGCTCGGCGCGCAGAACCGCAGGCGTCATCGCCTCGAGCGTCTCCCGCGTTCCCTCGACCGGCTGGCCGTGGGAACTGGTGAAGGCCTCGCGGCGCAGGTGCTGCATCAGTTTGCGCATGGGCTGGTCCTCAACGGCCGCCAGCTCCTGCAACGCCAGTGAACGAACCGACTCGAAGGCGTCGTCGGGCAGGCGCGGACGCATCAGGAGATCTGCGTAGAGCTCGAGCGCCGCCGGCAACCCTTCGGGGAGCAGCGATGCCGAAAAGGTGGTGTATTCGATGCCCGTTCCCGACTGTCGCCTGACCCCCAGAGCATCGAGACTGTCGGCGAAGAGGCGGGCGTCGCGGGGCCCCGCCCCCTTCCAGAGCCAGGTTTCCAGCATGCTGGCCGCTCCTTGTAATTCCGGCGGGTCGTTGACGGCGCCGGCGGGAACCAGAATGGTGAAGCTCACCCCGGGATTCCAGGGCTGCTCTTCAACGACGACGTGCAAGCCGTTATCAAGCGTATCGACAGTAGGAACGGCCATCGCTTGATTATACCCGTTACGGCTACGGTTACAGTGTCGATTCTGCGCGCCGGGACCTGGCGCCGCGGGCGCTGGCGGGAGTAGCATTATTGCAAAAGCAGTGGAAGGGAAGTTAGATGAACAAAACCGCCATTATCTCGGTATTACTGATCGCCGCTTTCCTGTTCGTTTCCTGCAATAGCGACGGAACGCCTCCCAAAGTCGTCTCGCTGGATCCGGCGCCTGCGAGCGAGGCGAACCTCGCCCGGCCGCTGACGGCCGTTTTTTCTGAACCCCTGGACCCGAGCAGCGTCAGCGGCGTTCGGGTGCTGGCCGGTAGCAGTGAACTGGCCTGCCAGCCGACGCTCGCCGGCGACGGCAAAACGCTGACCATCACCATCATGGAAGAACCCTCCGCTTTCCCGGCCCAGCTGAACGTAGACCTGAGCGCCCTCAAAGACAGGGCCGGCAACCGCCTCGAGCCCCTAGCCAGCCCCTGGCAGCTTCAGGCTCCCCGGTGGCTGGTGCTCGAGAACTACCGGCAGCTTTGCCCGGGCGGAGCCTGCCGCCACAACGTCCGCGTCTCCCCGGCCGGCGACGGCTTCGTTTACGCGGCCTACTCGTCGACCGTCCCCGAACCCACCGACCGCAATACCAGCACAATAACCACCTTCGCCTACCGCGTCAGCGAAAACGGGCATCAGGACCTGGGCTCCTATCAATACGACCCCGGCTGCGACCAGTCGGACCCCACGTGCACTGACGCCAGCGGCATTGGATCCATCTTCCCCCACATCGTCATCGACGCCGACGGAAGGCCGGTGATAGCCAGCACTCTAAATTACACAGATAGCTCCGGCAACTTCGCCGCCACCGGCGTCGGCATCAGCCGCCTGCAAGACGGCGCCTGGCAGCGGCTCTCCGATCCGATTGACATAGCGACCTCCACGGGCGAGGTCGTGGAGATCCCTTACCTGACCGCCGGCCCGGGCGGGGAGCTGGCGCTCGTTTACACGACTAATAACTCCGGTATCTCATACGCCTATTTCGCCGTCTCGGCCGACGGCATAGTCTGGAACAGAAACGGCACGCCGCTCAATCAGAACACCAGCAACCACGCCAATCCGGTGGAACCGGCCTTCGCGCCCGATGGAAGCGAGGTGGCCGTAGCCTGGACCGAAGGCACCTCGCCGATCAACCTTCTCCTCCGCTACTGTACGGCCCAGGGTAGTTGCAGCAGCGCCGACACCGTCACCAGCGTCAACTCCGGCAGTCTCATACTTTACAAAGTGAGCTACCGCGAAGACGGCAGCCTCCTGTTCCTGTACAACGACTCCGACAGCTCGACGAGTCTGACAGTCGAAGCGTACAAAAACCTCTCACTCGGTACGACGACCGTCCCGACCAGCAGCAGCTCAGGCGTCTACTCGGCCGACCTCTTCTATCTCGGCGACGGAAGCTACCTGGTGGCCTGGAGCGAGATAGCATCCCCCCAGCACGTCTACCTGGCCTCCTACGACGGCAGTTCCTGGGGCCCGGCGATAACCGTTTACACCGCCGCCGAAGACCTCAGCACCGAAAACCTCCAGGTAAGCGTCAACGACCTGGGGCAGCCGGTAGTCCACTGGTCCGGCTACAGCAACGCCATCAGCAACGCAAACTATTACGACTATACGGCCGTCCTGAACACGCTTCCCTGAAACGGACTGTAGAATGACCGCGTGACGCGGGAAGAGCTGATCCGGCGGCTGGCGCGGCCGCTCGAGCGCGAGCTGGCCACCGGCTGCGCCGACCGCGTGGTGGCCGGCGGCCTGGAGAAGCTGGTCGACAACCTGGCGCGACCCTTCCCCGAAGTAGTTGGGCTGCTGAAGGGCTACGCCGCCCTCGAGCCCGAAGCACGCTGCCAGCGGCTGCGCGAAGCGCTGGCCCGGCTGGGTGTTAGCCGGTCGCCGTCCGCGCCGGCGCGCAAGCCCGCCCCCGCCGAGCCCGAGCCGCCACCAACCGGCCTCGACGCCCCGGTTACGGCAATCGCCCTCGGCCCCGGCGGGCCGCAAAAGATGCGCTCCCTGGGCGTCCGCACCCTGCGCGACCTCCTCTTTTACTACCCCCGCCGCCACGAGGACCGCCGCACCCTCCCCGGCTTCGCCGCCCTCACCCCCGGCGCCAAGGCCACGGTCGTCGCCACCGTGCTCAGCAAGAGCCAGGTCAAGACAAAGCGCAAACGGATGCTCATCACCCAGGCGCGCCTCGCCGACGAGTACGGCCACAAGATGACCGCCGTCTGGTTCAACCAGCCCTGGGTGCTGGGCCAGCTCAAGGAGGGCGAGAAGATTGTCGTAACCGGCCGCTACACGGTTCGCGGCCGGGTGCGTAACCTGGCCGTCGAATACTTCGAGGCCGAAGGGGGCGAGCAGCTTTCCACCGGCCGCATCGTCCCCGTTTACAGCCTGGGCGAGCGGATGAGCCAGGCCTGGTTGCGTCGCAGCGTCTGGCGGGCGCTGGAAGCGGTGGGGCGCATTCCCGACCCGCTACCCGCCTCCCTGCGCGAGGAGCTGGGCCTCGCCGGTCTCGATTTCGCGCTGCGCCAGATTCACTTTCCCGAAAGCGAGGCGCACCTGGCCCGGGCGCTGGAGCGTCTGAAGTTCGACGAGTTCCTGTTCCTGGAGCTGCGCGTCCTGCTCACCTCGGGCGCCTCGGCGCTGGTGGGCCAGATCTTCGAGGTACGCGACGAGGACCTGCGCGCCTTTCTCGACTCCCTGCCCTTCCAGCTCACCGCCGCCCAGCGGCGGGCGCTCGACGAGATTCTGGCCGACATGCAAAGCGAGCGGCAGATGGCCCGCCTTCTCCAGGGCGACGTCGGCTCGGGGAAGACGGTGGTGGCCGCCGCCGCCCTCTTCATAGCCGCCAGAAACCGCAAGCAGGGGGCGCTGATGGCCCCCACCGAGATTCTCGCCAAGCAGCACTACGCCAGCCTGACCCGCTACCTCTGGCCGCTGGGCGTGCGGGTGGAGCTGCTTACCGGCAGCATGAAGGCCAGCGAGAAGAAGGCGGTCTACCAGCGTATCGAAAGCGGCGACGTAGACGTGGTGGTTGGCACCCACGCCCTGATCCAGAAAGAAGTCCGTTTCCGCGAGCTGGGCCTGGCGGTGATCGACGAGGAGCACCGCTTCGGGGTGATGCAGCGCCGCGCCCTCCTGCAGGGCCGCCCCGACGTGCTGGTGATGACCGCCACCCCCATCCCCCGCTCGCTGGCGCTGACGCTCTACGGCGACCTGGAGGTGAGCGTAATCGACGAGATGCCCCCGGGCCGCAAGCCGGTAAAGACGCGCCTGCTGACCCAGAAGAGCCGGAAAGACGCCTACGCCTTCGCCCGCAAGCTTATCGGCGAGGGTCAGCAGGTCTTCGTGGTCGCCCCGCTGATCGAAGAGTCCGACGCCGAGGTGATGGCCGAGGTGCGAGCGGCGACCGAGCTGGCCGCCGAGGTGGCCTCGCTGCTGCCCGAAGCGCGGGTCGAGGTATTGCACGGACGGATGAAGGCCGAGGAGAAGGACGAACTGATGGAGCGCTTTCGACGCCGCGAGTTCGACGTGCTGGTGAGCACGACGGTCATCGAGGTGGGGGTGGACGTTCCCGGGGCGAACCTGATGATCATCGAGAACGCCGAGCGCTTCGGCCTGGCCCAGCTCCACCAGCTGCGCGGCCGCGTGGGCCGCGGCGGTGAGCAGGCTTACTGCATACTGATCGCCGGCGACGCCAGCCGCAAGACGATGCAGCGCCTGCGGGTAATCGAAAAGTCCAGCGACGGCTTTTTCGTAGCCGAACAGGACCTGAAGCTGCGCGGCCCCGGAGAGCTTCGCGGCACCCGGCAGTCTGGCCTGCCCGACCTGCAACTGGGTGATTTGACGAGCGACGTTGAAATTATCGAAAGCGCCCGCGCCGTAGCCCGGCGCATCCTCGAGACCGACCCCTACCTGACCGCCCCCGAACACCAGGCCCTGAAACGGGAGTTGAAGCTGCGCGGCGAAGCCGTGGGGCTCAGGGAAATCATTTGAGCCGCGCGGGTTGCAAAAAGCGCGCTGCGTAGTGCGCGATACATAGTTCCCTGTACGCCATGCCGTTAATTCGCAGCACCGTCATCACGGGTCGGTGACCCGGTCTGGATCCCAGGTCTCGCGGCTGGCGCCGCTCGTCTGGGGGGTGGGATGTGGGGGGTGGGGTGTTGAAAAGCGGTGCGTGGTGCATAGTGCGTAGTACGTAGTTCGTTGTACGTGGTAAAAGAGTGGCTCGTTGTACGTGGCGTGTAGCTTGTGGCTTTGTGTTTGAGAGGTTATTCGGTC
>Ga0256914_1000577_pt1 | contig 35949 bp, 47 predicted proteins | sample HulkmetaG_FD_191571 | JGI IMG/M metagenome (GOLD analysis project Ga0256914, IMG submission 191571) | Hydrothermal chimney microbial communities from Main Endeavour vent field at the Juan de Fuca Ridge, Pacific Ocean - Hulk | ecosystem: Environmental > Aquatic > Marine > Hydrothermal vents ... | reverse complement strand
AATCCACTGAATCTGTGCTTAAAATCACCTGCAATTACTACCTCCTCCACATCTACTAACGAAAGCACTGTAGATAATATATCAAGTAATTTCCTTAATTGGAACCTAGGTATGAATATTCCCTTATCAGCCATCTCCTCCTCAAAGCCTATGTGTGTATCAGCTAATACCAGTACCTTGTACTTCCTTAAGTAGAGTACTGGTAATTCCGCTACTATCTCTAAACCCTCACTTATTTCCACGTATTAACCACCTTATCATTTATTATCTAGGTGTTTAGGGGAAAATCTTTTACTCACGAATTCATTAGTAATCGGTGATGAGGCTTACAAGGGGTGATTGATGATCTGAGAACCCGCGGCTGATCATATAACATCATATACCCCCAGATAATTCAAACACAACACCGCTGACTCCTTTCATATCCTTAATTAAGTTAATTATTAATTCCACTACCTCCTCAAGCTTCACGAGCTTCCTTATAGGTGTGCTCTCAATAGCCATTAACTTAAGTTCATTACTTAACGCATTAGTCTCTATCCATGATGGAGCTACCGCGATTATTCTTCTCCCTTTAATTCTCTTGGAAAGGAACTTAACTAAAGCTATGACACCTACCTTACTAATTATATAAGGTATCGACGGTCTTAACCCAACATATACGTCCCTGTCCTTACATGCTATCGCATCTGAAAATAGTATTACGACACCACCATCCTTAACTAAGTTAATTAATTTAGGGATCATTACTATATAAGTTAGTAGGTTTACCTTAAAAATATCATTAACTAACTCATCCGTTAACTCTGTTTCTGGTGTTTCGTCGTATATAGCTGATAGGGCTATAACTGCACTTAATTTACTTGATCTAACGTAGTTAAGTACTTCCTTAATAAACTCATCAGTTCTTGATTCTCTAAAGTCGTACTTAATCACGCCCACCACAGCACTCCTCAAGGACTCACTACTCTTAATTAAATCCTTTAGCTCACTACAGTGTTTGAAGCAATGAAGGATTAACTTATATCCTCTTCCGCTTAATTCCTTAATTAACTCCCTCCCCACCTTACTGGATGCACCTAAGACAAGCACCAACTCGTTAATCACTCATGTAACCCCCCGGAAGCTAGGTACTCAATTACTCTAGCAAGTACTAGTCCATATATAGGTGCTGTTAGTGGGTCAGTACGTAGTTTAAGTTCCTTAACCGTAGTTGCTGCTGTAAGTGATAAACCCCTTATTCCCCTCAATGAATACTCCTCAACCTCGGTATTAATTAGTAAGACGTTATTGACGCGTGATACGTACTTACCTACTTGATCCGTGGGTACCAGTAATCTAAGGGATCTTACGTCATTACTAAGCGCTAAGTACTCAGCAACACCCCACATCGTAGGTGTAGCAGTTACTATTACGGGCTCACGTATGAATTTAGATATAGCTATTAGGTCCTCCTCATAATGACTTATCAAGTCATTAATTACTGAAGTAACGTCCTTAACCTCCCTTAGCAACCTATCACTCCTAATACCTCCCCTAGAGCACAATTTAGGTGCCGTATTACCTACTAGTAAGTGCGTAGCTAGGATCCAGTACCTAAGTAGTTCCTTACCTAACTCAAGATTAACTACATTATCCCTCGGTACTTTATATGATATTACCTTAGGTAGGTCCTCAGGTATTATTATTAAGTAGTCATGACCCGTGAACCTAACTTGATCAATGAGTATGTTAAGGTCGGATAAACCATCTGGGTAGGCGAATACTACAATACCTAACTCCCTACCCTCATCGTAGGGCACGACGTAGTATATTAATTCATTAGGCCTGAAGAGGTAAGCATTTAATTTAGTTATTGACCTTAGAGTCAGTAACGCGTATTTAGCTGGAGATACGTAACTTCCTACATAAGTAATTATCACGTTGTTATTGCTACTTAAGAACGATACTAACTTACTTGATGCTTCTCCATAATCTATTGCTAACACACGTTCTAAGGGAATCAGACACCTCCTCACGCTCTCGTAGATTCCCATTTACCATCACCATATTTAGAGATGCCCGTAATACCTCCATGGACAGTCATTAAGTACTATGATTAAAAACTTATTAATCCTTAACTTACACCACCTAACGGTGCGGGGGTGCCCGAGCCAGGTCAAAGGGGTCGGGCTTAGGACCCTTTAGGGGTAAGAGCCCCGATGGCGTAGGCCTGCGTGGGTTCAAATCCCACCCCCCGCACCATTCTTGTTCTTGATAAGGCTTATTACTGGCGTCGATACCTAAGGTCTTAGATGATGAGGGGCACCCCCTACCTTGACTTAGAGCCGTGATGAGCCCGAAGTTTACTGAGTACGTACTTACTTTAAATAACTTAGTTGTGAGCTTAGTTATAGGGTTAGTAGCTATGCCTACCTACGAGTGTAGCTGTAAATGTTCATTGGTTGTTGAGGCTGAGGAGGAGGATAGGGCTGGTGAGTTAGCTAGTCTATGTCTTGAGGGTGAAGAGGAGGTTTGCGAGGATATTGAGTGTAGCTGTGAGTGTGAGGAGGTTTAGTGCTTATTCATTAATTCAAGTAATCCTGATTTCCTGCTGATACCTGATGCTACTATGTCGGCTATCCTTAGTGGTTCAGGAATGGGTGAGACCGTCTGTAGCTTCTTAAGTGTTCTTACCGCTTCATTAAGCGGCATTCCGACTACGTAGATCCTCACCCTCCTCCATGGTGTAGGTACGTCCACCGAGCTTAAGTAAACCTTCTTAATTACCTTTAATCTCCTATTACCGTCTGGAAAGTGCTTATTAAGTGCGTACTCTATCCTCCTTAGGTTAAGTTCGTAATGGAAGAAAGTAATTACGGGTATACCTAATTCATTACTCACTACATCCGGATCAACTACGTTAAAACCTGCGTAGGTTACGCCATCCAGTATTACTAAGTCAGTACTCCCAAGATCGCTTACTAATTCAATTACCTTGCTATTCACATCATCATAATCAACCCTAACGCGCCCTATTCTTAAGTCCTTAGGTACAGCACCTTCACAAAGTACCGCTACCAGTACTGTATGAAGCCTTAGGTCCTTGTAGTTAGGCGGGAAGTACCCGTCATCAACTCCTACTATATTTCTTAATGAAGAACCTAATTCTAGGCTCATTACTTAGCACCTTAATTACCGTGTTGGGATCAACCATTAACTTAACCTCTCTAGTCTTCCCGTACCTACCCCTATTTATTAATCTAGCATTAACTATGCCTAACATCTCTAACTCATTAATTATGTCACTTACCCTCCTCTGAGTTACTGGCTCCATACCTAACTTCCTAACTAATTCACTATACCTTAGGTAGAGCTCACCAGTAGTGCTAACCTTACCTCCCGCTAGAGCTACTGTTAAGAGTACTAACTTCCCGTGAAGCGGCAACGTATTTATTACTTCCATAACCATATCACGCTCTAGCTCCTCCCTAGCTATTCTTACGTGCTCGATCGTTACCTTATTAGAACCTAACCTCTCAGCTACTTCACCAGCTACTCTAAGCAGGTCGAGAGCTCTCCTGGCGTCGCCGTGCTCCTTAGCAGCTATTGAAGCACAATACTGAATAACTGAATCATCAACTACTCCAGGATTGAATGCTTTAGAAGCTCTCTCCCTAAGGATGTCAGTTAACTGTATTGCATCATATGGCGGGAACACTATCTCAACCTCCCCTAGGCTAGACCTTACTCTAGGGTCTAGCCTCTCCATGAATCTCACGTCATTGGTTATGCCTATAACACTTACTTTACCCTTACTTAACTCGTCATTTATCCTAGTTAGTCTATAGAGTAGCTCATCACCTACCTTCTTAACTAGAAAGTCGACCTCATCTAGTACTACAATAACTACCTTGTTTAAACCCTCGATACTTCTCTTGACTCGGGAGAAGACCTCAGCTGTTGATAATCCCGTAAATGGTACTTTAGTATTTAATGATTCAGCTATCCTAGCTAACGCTCTATACGTAGTGTCCTCATGCCTGCAATTGACGTATGCGTATGTGAAGGTATCTATACTGTTACGTTCAGTGTATTCCTTAATCCTCCTTAGGACATACTTAACAACAGCTGTTTTACCTGTTCCCGTAAGTCCATATATGAATACGTTGCTTGGCCTCTCATTCTTAAGTACTGGTGCTAATATCTCAGTCAGTCTCCTTATTTGCTCTTCTCTATGAGGTAATACATCAGGTATGTAGTCTGGCCTAAGCACCTCTCTATTCTTGAATATTCTTGAAGTCATCTTCTCTAGTACTTCAAAAACAACATCCTTACTCATTAGCATCCCCTCCAGACGTACCAAAGGAAGTCTTACCTTTACATCCTTTTAAGCTAACCAGTTAATTAGTTAGGTAATACTGCCTACCTAGCGATTACTTTCTTTGTTATGTTAGCGAATATTATGGGTATTAGCAGTGACGTTAGTAATGATACGGTAACGACCGCATCGAATAGCTTAACATCTATTACCCCAGCCTCAAGAGCTATTAAAGCTACTGCAGGTTCTAGTGATCCTCTAACATTCATTGCTATACCTACGAGTAGCCCCCTTCTTACGTCATGTTTAAGTACTGAGGGTAGCGCTGAACCTATGAACTTACCAGCAATTGCTAGTCCTAATAACGCCATTACCGTAGGTGTAGCCATTAAGGTTACTGAGGTTCTGCAACCTACGTATATGAAGAACACAGGTATTATGAAGAACTCAAGAATATTACTTACTCTCGATACCAGCTCTTCAACCCTAACTACATAGACTAGCGTTGGGTCCCTGATGGTCCTCATCATACCTATCACTAAACCAGCTAGGTAAGCACCTAAGGTAGCCCCTATACCTAGTATCCCAAATATATACGACAGACCGAAGAAGAGCGTCGTTGCCAGCATCAGCAAGTTACTCCACTTAATGATCACTGAGTACAGCTGTTTATTTAAGTACCTAATGAGTAGTGTTGAAACCGTCATTACTGTAGCGAAAGCTACTAGAAACTTAATCACACTCACTAACGACGACGTATTAAGTATTAAACCTCCCTTAATTACTGATATTAATATAACTGCCAAGACGTCATCAAAGAATGAAGCAGCTATTACTACTCTCCTAAATAAGTAGTCATTATAGCCTGACTCCTCAAGCATTATAACCACAATCTCTGTTGCTGTGTTACTTAATGATATAGCTACTATTAAGGCAGCTATTAAGTTGTAGCCCATAGTTACTAATGTAGCCATAATGACTACTACAGTCGTTGATACGCCCGTTAGCGTGAGTATTAGAGCATCCCTGAAGTACTCTCTAAAACCCCTGAAGTCCACGTTAAGTCCTGCGTAGAAGAGTAGGAAGAGTAACGATAGTGTAACGAGTATTTCTGAAGCTCCCCAATTACTACTGAATAACTCAAGTACTGAAGGTCCTAGGAGTATACCTACTAACATGTATGAAGCTATTGGCGGTGCATTTAACCTACGTAATACATGCGCTACTATCCTAGCTATGGCTATAGCGAGTAGTAAGCTAGCTAGGAGGTCTTGACCCACACTACTTCAGTCCTCCCTTAACGACCGGACTCAGCAACCACTTGGTCTACACTATGTATTACTCCTCCTAACCTCTCAATAATGTTCCTAATTGATTCAAAATCTATGTTTGGTCCTTCAATAGTTATAGTTAGTGTTATTGTCTCAACGTCTATTTCATTAACCGTTATAGTTACTTTATTAACTCCCTCACTATCACTTAGTGATTGAGCTAACTCGACTATTGAGGGGCCTTTAAGTGGTTTTAATACGTCAAGAACTATCTTCCTTATGGTCAACTCCCTCTATCGCCCCCTTACTACTATGGGGTGTGTTAAGGTATTATCTCTTACCTACTTAAGATTACCTTATCCTTTTTCTATTTACTTTCCTTGAAGACCATGAATACTTTCTTATTCTCTTAGACCTACCGAAGCCGCATGCCGCACAGTAGCCCTTAGCTACGTTAAATGCGTGCCTACCGCATCTCCTACATCTTATGTGTGACTTACTCCTTCCGTGCTTACCCATTGATGGTGTGCCCTTCATTTAACATCACCTCTCAGCTGGTGAGACTAGTATTACGTTCTCCCCCCTAATTATTACTGTACCTAATTTCTTAGTCCCGCCTCCCTCCATAATCTCGTCCGCATCCTCTAGTACTATGTTTAGGTGTTGGTCAAAGCTCCTTAACTTACCCCTTAATAATCTATTACCCCTTAACTTCACTAAGACTAACGATCCTATATTCTCACTCAGTAACCTCTGGGCTGCATCACTCATATCGGTACTCCCAAAGTGTAGGGTATTCTTAACTTAAAAGTTATACGTTTAATAACTTACTACGTTTATGTGGTGGTGATTACTGAGTTGAGGATACTACCTATGAGAAAGAAGGATTTACGTTGGTATAAGGAGCTTATTAAGAGTAAATACAGTAATATCTATGAGTTCGTTAAGGATGTTAAGGTCGGGTACTACGTTAGGGATGGTGAGACTGAGCTTATATGCTTAGGTGAGGAGCCAATACTCACGACTGTTAAAGGTGAGTTAATACCTACTCTATACGTAGTTAAGAAGGTTGGTTTAAACTCACTACCTTATGTCGTTGTTGATGAGGGTGCTATTAAGCACTTACTTAATGGTGCTGACGTAATGATTCCAGGTATTACAGAACTATCTAACTTTAGTGAAGGTGACGTACTTGCAGTTTGGGAACCAAGTAAGAGATCCCCTATAGTTATCGGTAAGGCACTCCTAAGTTCTGATGAGGTTAAGGTAAGGAAGCGCGGTAAAGCTATTAAGAACCTACACTACGCAGGTGATAAGGTATGGAAATTAATAATTAATTACTTAAGAAGGTAATCAGTACAAAACGATAAAGACTAGGGAAGATACCAATGAATAATGGAGTACATAATGTGTGTTTAGGAATAGTAGTACAGGACTACATGCGGTAAAGAGGTTAGGGGTGGTGTGGTGGACCGGCCGGGATTTGAACCCGGGACCTCGCGGATGCCAACCGCGCGCTCTTCCAGGCTGAGCTACCGGCCCACCACCAACCACTAAACACTGAGAGCTTAAAACTATTATTACCTTGAATTCATGCTTCTCTAGTTAGTACTTAACTTATAATTACTTAGTAACGTTAGATTATTCTGAGGTATTATGCCTTGCAACCTAGTTAAGCAGGGCTTCGCACCTTGTAATAACTTAGTTGAGGGTAGTGGGGGCTTAGGAACTCCGTGTGAACTTGGGTTGTTTAGGGTCGGTAATGAGGTTTACAGGTTAGTGTATGATATTGTATTATCCAGACCTGAGGATTACCTATCAATTTATCAGAGTTGCTGTAATCATAAGTGCGCTATGTGCCATAGTTGGTACTTCACGCAGTTTGCTAGAGGTTCTTGGTACTCACCTAAGGACATACTTAATGAAGTGATTAGGTATAGTGAGTTAATTACTGTTAAGGAGCCTAGGGATAGAGCTACTATGTGGCACGCATCAGATATCTGCGCACACTGCGGTTACTGTAAGTTAATCGGTAAGGAGGGTCCGTACTGCCCTAAGATACTAAGTAAGGATAAGGTAATCCTATCACCCCAGGGTTGGGGGCCTGCGAGGAACATAGTATCATTTACTGGTGGGGATCTATACTGCCAACCAGACTTCTATGTTAGGTCATTTAAACTAATTAAGAAGGAGGTCCCTGATATATGGATACATATAGAGACTAATGGTTACGGACTAACACCTAAGAATCTTGAGGCACTATATGAGGCCGGCCTAGACTCCATTTGGTTAGATATGAAGGCCTACAGTAGGGATACTTACTACGTATTATGCGGGACAACTAACGAGTGGGTGCTTAAGCTACCTGAGTTAATAGTTGACGTAGATATAGTGCTTGAGGTAGTACTACTTTACATACCTGGTATGGTCGAGTTGAAGGAAATTGAAGGTTTCGCGGAGTTACTAGCTAATGTTAGGAAGGACATACCAGTAATGTTACTTGCCTTCTTCCCCGAGTACCGATTGAGGAACGCTAGGGAACCCACGTACGATGAGATGGTTTCAGCGTTTAAGATACTTAAGAATTACGGCCTAAGTAGGGTTAAGTTAGGTAATGTATCCGTGTTTTGTAAGGATAGGGCATGTGTTGATAAGTTAATAAGTACTATCGGTAGGGATTCCGTCGCTCTTTAAGACTCCTAAATTACTAAGGCTAAGGAATCAAGTACCCTAGGTATATGTATTTCGACGTCGTTAGGTAATACCTTACCTTTTAATTTCTTATTTATTGACCTCGCTAATGTAGCTATTGCTTGTGGCTCACCGTGGTTCAGTATAATTCTCCTAGGCTTTGGATTCATGTTAGCTAGGAACGCAAGTAACTGCCTATGGTCCGAATGACCTGAGAAGCCCTCAATGGCGTGTATCTCCATAGCTATCTTCACGGTCTCGATTCTATCACCAACGATTAAGTTAACTTCCTTGAGACCATCCTTAACCTTCCTACCTAAGGTACCCTCTACTTGGTAGTTAACGAATATGAGCATGTTCTTGGGGTCTGGAGCCATCAACCTGAAGTACTCAACTGCAGGTCCTCCAGTAAGCATTCCTGAAGTAGCTATTATTATGCATGGTTCCTCGGACTCCACAATCTCAGTCCTTGCAGTCCTATCCTCCATTATCTTAAATGCTGGGTGCATGAATGGGTTCTCACCGGAGTATATTTTCTCACGTAACTCACGCGATAATAACTCCGGGTAGGCTGTATGTATAGCAGTTACTTCATTAATCATACCCTCAATATATACCGGAACCTCAGGTAACTTACCTGAGTTCATAGCATACGCTATTATAACCATGATCTCTTGAGCCCTACCAACAGCTAATGAGGGTATTAGTACCTTACCCTTACGTTCAATAGTCTTCTTAATTAGTGATATGAACTCATTCTCAGCCTCCTCCCTAGATTTCTGAACGACGCCTCCGTATGTTGACTCCATTATTAAGGTATCTACCCTTGGGAATGTAGTATTTGCTTTATTAAGTAATCTAGTCCTACCGAATTTGAAGTCGCCTGTATAGACTATGTTATGTAGTCCATTACCTATGTGCAGGTGAACCATAGCTGAGCCTAGTATGTGCCCAGCATCGTAGAGTGTTAACCTAACGTCGGATGTTATGTCAGTTACTTCACCGTACCTCAAAGGTATGGTATGTAGTAAGGCCTTAAGGACGTCCTTCTTCTTAAACGGTAGTACCCTACCCTCTCTCTCAGATATCTGCATTAGGTCGTACTGTAGGAGAACCATTAAATCCCTAGTAGCTCTCGTGGTGTAGACAGGGCCCTCATAACCGTACTTGAAGAGGAAAGGTATTAATCCGCAATGATCTAGGTGCGCGTGAGTAACTACTACAGCATCAATTTCTTCAGGCTTAATACCTAAGGCATCAAGTCTAGGCATTGACTGTCTAGGTGATGGTGCACTTGGGTTAAATCCGAAGTCAAGCAGTATCCTAGACTCTGAAGTCTCAACAAGTATAGCTGAACGACCTACCTCAAGGAAACCTCCCAAGGCTGTAACTCTGACATACTGATCTTTGAAGAGTACCTCACGATGTATTCTCTCACCAACGGCTCTAAGTATTCTTATCCTCTCATCGGACTGCGATATTATGTAGCCTAAGGCCTCCTCAAGTATTTTAGACCTTAGTGGTGGTTTCCTAATTATTACTGGTCTCCAACCAGTTAATTGGAATATCATCCTATAGAGTAACTTATCGTCTTGGTAGAACTTCCTAGGTTCTAGGGTCCTTATGAATACCTCACCAAGCACTCTATCAAATGTTATGTCATCCCTAGATAACTTAACGTCTTCAGGAAGTATCGACTGTATCTTCTTAAATGCCTCATGCTCAGGTAATCGAGCGCTCTCATCAACCCTAACTACTATTCTCTTCCTTAATGTCTTAGCAAGAGTCTTTATTATATCCTCACGCTCTATTATGAACTTAACATTCTTCACATATATCGCTATCTCAGGTCCTTCAAACTCTATCTTAGTTAATTGAGCCTCAGGAGGTATTCTCTTAAAGATCTCCTCCCTTATCTTAGCTCTTACCTTATCTATTATCACCATAACCTAAGCTACCTCGGGAAATTCATGAATTTAATCCCGGAATTTGTAATTACTGCTACATCAACAGCTTCCCCCGTAAATACGTCCCTCCTAATGGATGCCCTAACCGCCTTAACGGCTAATTTAATGGCTTCCTCAACACTCATATCCTCACTATATTCAGACTCGAGAACACCTATAGCTACAGTTGATCCTGAACCCGTTACTGCGTACTTCTCCTCAACGTAGTCACCGAACCAACTAACTGAGTATAGCCTAGGTGCTGTGTCGTAACCACCTACTAGTAACTGAACTATGTATGGATAGTACTTAGTGCTATTCAGTAGTAGTGAGAGGTAGGAAACTATATTCTTAACTGGGATCTTAACCCCCGTCGATACCTTATAGTCATTAGCTACGTACCTTAATAGTGATGCCAACATCTGAGCATCAGCTACTAATCCTGAGATAGTCATTGCTATGTGGTCATCGATCTTAACTATCTTCCTTACTGCTTTATGAGCTATGTAGTAACCTGAACTAGCTCTCTTATCAGCAGCTAGTACCACCGCGTCCTTCACTACCAGCCCTACTGTTGTTGTTCCGTGTAGCAACCTCATGATGTGAGCACCTCAGAAGCTTGCTCCGACTCCTCTTAAAGCCTTATTAGAATAATAAGTATTTCTGCTTGAGGTTGAGGTTACGCGATGAGCAGTAAACACTACATTGAATTACCTAAGAAGGTCGTCATAGGTGATGACGTAATTACTGAATTAGGTAAGATAATTAATGAGCTTAGGCTAGGTAGGAGGGTATTCATAATTACTGGACCTACTGTTAAGTCATTAATAACTGATGATGTGTGTAGTAAGTTAGTTAGTGAGGGATTTAATGCGGATGTCGCGGTAGTTAGGAAACCCACGGTGGATGAGGCTGAGTCTGTAGTACCTATGGTCAATGATCATAAAGCATCAGTAGTAATCGGCATTGGAGGTGGTAAGTCAATAGACATAGCTAAGTACGTAGCTACTAAACTTAACATACCTTACATAAGTGTCCCAACTGCAGCATCACACGATGGTGTTGCCTCACCCTTCGTTTCACTGAGGGGATCCGGTAGGGTAACGTCCGTTAAGGCTAAACCACCAATAGCTATCGTAGCTGATATTAAGGTAATTTCTAGGGCGCCCAAGAGGCTTCTGAGGGCTGGAGCTGGTGATTTAATAGGTAAGTTCACAGCTGTTCTGGACTGGAGGTTAGCCCATAGACTTAAGGGTGAGTACTATGGTGAGTACGCTGCCTCACTTTCCCTCCTATCAGCTAAGCACATACTTAACTTCAGTAACTTAATATCAGCTGGCGGTGCCGAAGCAACGAGGATAGTCGTTGAGGCGCTAATAAGCTCATCAACAGCTATGTGCATTGCTGGTTCATCAAGACCTGCTAGCGGTTCTGAGCACCTCTTTAGTCACGCTCTTGACTTGGTAGCTAATTACCCTGCATTACACGGTGAGCAAGTAGCTGTAGGCACTATAATGATGTCGTACTTGCACGGTATTAAGTGGAGGAGGATTAAGAGTATAGTTAAGAAATTAGGGTTACCTACTACAGCTAAGGAGTTAGGGGTTAGGGACGTTGATATAATAAAGGCATTAACCATAGCCCATAAGATAAGACCTGAGAGATACACCATATTAGGTGAGTCCGGACTTACTTGGGAAGCTGCAGAGAAGCTGGCTAGAGTTACTGGAGTTATTCCTTAGGGGTGCAATACCTAGTCATTAAGTTTTTACCTCAATTAAGGTCTAAGTACCTACGGGGTGGTTGATGTGGGACTGATAACACTGATAAGTCACTTAGTAGCTAAGGAAGGTCATGTATTCGTATTCTCTGGTGGCGCACCCGTATGTGAGGGATGTAGGTTTAGGAAGGTCTGCATCGACAGACTTAAGAAGGGGCATGTGTATAGGGTGGTTAAGGTATTGAACATTAAGAATAGGTGCCCACTTAATGAGTACGTAGTGACCGTTGAGGTTGTTGAGGAACCTATTAAAGTACTACTACCTACTAGCTTAGCTATTGAAGGTATGACCGTTAAGTATGAGAGGAGAGTATGCAGTAATAACTCATGCCCCTACTACAGTCTATGTAATCCCAGATTACTTCCAAATACCTGTAAGGTTAAGATCTTGAAGGTCCTAAGACGTATTAAATGCCCTAAAGGGGCATCACTTAAAGAAGTCGAGGTAGTTATGACTGATTAATCAACTAACTTAGTATTTATTTGAACTATCTCATCACTTATTGTGTTGCCTCTTACGAACTTCCTCCTACGCTCTCCCTTATTCCTAGGATGGAATCCTGGAGGGTTTGAGAGTAAGAGTGCCCTCTTACCAGTACCGGGTAATGTAGGTATCATAGGGAAGCCTGCAAAGTCGCTACCTCCTGTTATTAGCAACTTCTTACCTTTAATACCGACTACTGAAGCATCTACTAAGTCACCTATCTTCTTCTCTAGGAAGACAGAGGCCTTTTCACCAGTTACTGTTATCTGAAATGCTTTAGCCCTAAAGACCTCCCCTAAGGTCTCCTCTGTACCTAGCTTCTCTATTAATAGATTTTTGGGAACATATAAGGTGTGTTCAGGTACGTCATTATCTTCAATAAGTTTTAACGTTATATTAACTTTCTCCCTATTAGCTCTATTCTTCCATATCCTTAGAGTAACTATGCCGTAGGGTGCGTTAATTAATTTAGCTGTCTTAGGATTTATCTTACCTATGATAAATTCCTTACCCTCTTTATGCTTCTCACTATACTCAATATCATCCTTACCAACTACCTTAACTAGTACTGGGTGCGGATCCTTAGCCTCGGGGTCGTTAACCACTACTTTGAACTCGGGCATATCATCACCTGCTGACGTCATTATTATTCTGAGGCTTAAAAGCGTTCTGCCACCAGTTACTTACTTAGTTAATTATAACTCATTTGGGAAGCCATACTCACCTACTAAGGGTACGAAGACGCAGGGCACACCATACCGCTTCTTAAGACTACCTCCAGGTAATTTCACTGCCTTAACTAATCTTTGAGAGAATCTATTACCTACTGGTATGACTATAACTCCACCGACCTTAAGTTGCCGTATTAGTGGTTCTGGTATATCTGGTGATGCTGCAGTTACTATTATCCTGTCATATGGTGCCTCAGGAGGGTATCCCTTACTACCATCACCTACTATTACAGTCACTCTACTTATGTATGATGTTCTCCTCAATGCCTCTCGAGCGTAGTTAGCTAGCTCCTCTATTCTCTCAATACTCCATACGTGACCCTCATCACCTACGATTTCAGCTATAACTGCTGCTTGATAACCACTCCCAGTACCTACCTCAAGAACTTTATCACCCGGGTTAGGATCTAGTTCTTCAGTCATTATAGCTACCATATGAGGTGCGCTTATGGTCTGACCATAACCTATTGGTAAGGGGGTATCGTAGTATGCGTATTTCCTGTATTGTGGAGGTACGAACTCCTCTCTAGGTACCTTAAGCATGGCTCTTATTACCTTCTCTGACCTCAATATGCCCTCACTCACTAGCTTATCAACTAATTCCTTACGTTGCCTTAGGAAGTCATTACCTCTCACTTAAATACTCCCCCCTAAACATTAGACTAACGGAAGGTATTATGGATAAATGTAGTTGTAAGGTATCTATGGAGATTGTTTGTTTCAGGGGGCACAAGAATATAAGAGCCACACACCCGACAACCTTTGAGATCACCCGTGAGGACTACTTAACACCGCGTGGCGACTGCATAATTGGGGTCTGCGCTAGTAAAGGTTTAAAAGATTTTCGTAGGGAGTTCAAGGAGATTGCCTTAAGCGATGATGCGTTAGTATTGATTATATTAGTAAGCGAGCTAGGTAACTACGACGTTATTAGGGCTTATGGGAGTAGTAAATTAACTTACGAGGATCCGACACGGATAATTGTCAGGAAATCTAATTACACATCACCTAGTACCATAGCTGTAAGAGCCGATAAGGCTGCTAAGGACCTTAATAGGGACCTAATTAACGACTTTAAGAAGGGATTGAATGGATTAGCAATATTTATTGCGTATAAAGTTCAGAAACTAGTTACTAATCCCTAATTAACTTAGCTACAAAAAACCCCTCGGTTCCGTGTTTATGAGGCATTAGCCTAGATACTAGGTTCCACACCTTACTAACGCACTTATAGCCTGTTTCAGCCCACTTAATCGGTCGTTCTAGTCTAATATTGCCGCACGATTCAATCACGTACTCGATTACGTACTCACCCTCCTCAGGCATTAGTGAACACGTTGAATACACTACGTAGCTTGATAACTTAACAGCATTAACGATTAGCTTCTTCTGAAGTATGGAGTGCCTCCTAACCTTATCCTCACTTATTAGTACCTTTAGTGCTGGATCCTTACTTACGGCACCACTATTACTGCAAGGTGCGTCAAGAAGTAACTTATCTACTTCACTCCTCAACTTGAACTTTACACCATCACTAAGTATTAACTCAACCTTACTTAAGTCAACACCTAACTTCCTTAGCAGTGACTTCATTATTTTAATTCTCTTTAGGCTAACATCAACTGCTATTACCCTAGCCTTATTCTCAGTTAACATCATTATTAATGAAGTCTTAATACCTGGTGCGGCAGTTAAGTCAACTATCACATCATTAGGTTCTGGATTAAGGGACTCAACAACGGCAGCTGATGCCTTATCCTGAGGTATTACTTTAAACTCCTTAACAGGCTTTAGTAACCTTACTGGCTTAGGGGATTTAAGTAGCTTAAGCATGTACGGATAATCCTTATCTATCAAGAGCTCAGCACCTTCGCGTTCTAATTCCTTAATCACTTTCTCCTCATTAGTGAGTAACGTATTTACTCTTAACCACCATACACGCTTATTCATAGCTTTAACTACTTCTATAGCCTCTTCCTCACCAACTAAGGAGGTTAACTTCTCGAAAAACCACTTATTAATTGATAATTCACACCAAGTACTTAACCCCTCAGTAGTTACTTCGTTATTTAGTAACTTAAGCCATAGTCTAGCTAAGGATTTAAAGCTAACTCTCCTCTTTCTTACTAAGCACTTAAGCTTTACGTAATTAGATATGAAATCCCTACATAAACTGTAAAGGTACTCACGCTCATTAAGGTTGCGGGCGCACTTACCCTTACATACTCTTTTAAAAGCAACATCTATAGATACATGATTCCTTATTACCTCGTACGCTACAGCACCTAGTAAATTAATTATTTCCTTACTCTTCATTATACGCACCTAATCAGTGAGGGTCCCACTAATCACTAATCATTCACTGACGGTTTCATCATCCTTAACTAAAGTTTTTGTGAGGCTTAAATAGCGTTTTGCATAGTAAAGTAATACTTAAAATTAAATTAGTTCGGAAGCTACGGTATACGTGAGATGATGAAGCCGCTCCAAGATTGATGGATGAAGAGCTCGCGACGAACTGATTAGTTAACCTTAAACATACTAGATGGTGAGTCAATTAAGCCTTCATATACTTTAAAGCCTTCCTTAAGGTTCCTGTAGTCCTTATGGGTCTTAAGATAATCCTTCCCCTATACTGCGCTAATGCAAGCGAGAGTAAGAGCTTGGCCTTGTACCCACTTCTAAACTTTATTACCCCTCTTCTTAACTCGTTGTTATATGTAATTAATGAGATACCACTTAATGACGTATCCAGTGTTCCGAAGAGCTCTCTATAGGAATCCTTAATTAACTTGCTTAAGTAATCCTGACTTACCTTGCTGTAACTACTTAACGCAATAACTTCAAAAATTAGATACCTCCTCCTAATTCTCCTTCTACTTCTTTCTTCGATACTCTTAATGTATGATTTTAAGTTCTTCATTTTTAAAGACTTAACAAGTACCTCATATTTCATATTCAAGTCCCTATACCACTTTAGTAGGATAATCAATAGGGTGATTGATAGCGATATAGAGAATAGCGATAGCACTAACACTAGTTCGGTACCGTTACTCAATATCCCCTAACCCCTCAATTATTCTAAGTGGAACATCCCTAACAGACTTAATAGCAATGTCCTCCGGCACGTCTAAGGTGATTAGTAATGACTCAAGAATTAACGGATGAACTATCTCATAGGGCTTCTCAGGACAGGGCGTAATTATTAACTCTATCCTTTCCTTAATTAAGTCATTAATTACTCCCTGCAACCCCTTTAAGAACTTCCCACTACTTAGTACTATATCCTTAATGCATAACTCCACAGGTAGCTTCAACCCAACTAACTTATCCCTGCCTCTACGTCCTAGCCTTAGTAAGGCGTTCTTACTTAAGGACGCAATAGTCAATGCCTTCCTAAACTTTACATATTCCTTTAAATCTTCGGCATCATTAACTATTAAAGCAGTGATTACTCCGTTGTTCCTTAACTTAATGAATTTACTTAATGAGCTCAGTAACTCATCCCTACTAACATTAACCCTAGGTATGAAGTGAACCTCACCTATCTTCGTAGGTTCACTTAAGCTACTGTTAATCACGTATCTATATCCAAGTATCTTGTAAATTCTAGCTATATCCTCATTAATTTCCGTAATTCTTGAGTTAGTATCCACACTCATTTCAACAATTACTTACCAGCTCCTCAATAAATTTCCTTAACTCTTCAAAGCTTCTTATACCTATGATAGTGAATACTAACTTAATTACATCACTACCCTCCATGAGTTTAACCCTACCTAAATATGCTTCCTGCTTACTAAGCCTTAGGAATAAGTGACTTAACTTATTGTCAACTCTAGTATCAATTGTCGCCTTAATTATTATTCTCTCAGTTTGAGGTAGTGAACATAATATATGCTTGAGTATGTGCTTAGCCTTCTTACTCACCTCGACATTCATGACGGCTATTTCGTTACCGTAATAACCCTTAACTACATTAACTCTAATCTCTACCTTATCCCTTAAGTCGGGGGGTAGGAGTGTTAGAACCGCTTTCTTAACCTTGTTTAAGTCTTCAGTAGCGTGTGAAAACGCCTCAATCCTTACCTTACGAACCCTAACCTTACTACCTAACATACTCCTGCCTACTTCTCGATACCTAGTTCCTCAGCTAGCTCTTGAGGAACTATTAACCTAGCACCCCTAGATGCTTCATGCCTCTTCCTTAACTTACGCTCCTTAGCCTTCTTCTTCCACTTATACTTATGCGTACCCTTCAGACCTCTACTCCTTAGCAATCCCCTCATTCTCCTGCCAGCAGCGGTCTTACCCCTAAATACCCTCCTACGCTGGCTTGGTTGCGTTATCCAGTTTATGTCCTTATCAGCCTTAATTGCTGGATGATGTGGATCTACTAGAATAACTTCAAAGTACTTATACAGACCATCCTCACCCACATAGTAACTACCTAGTACCTCTAAGTTAGGGTATTTCCTAGCAGCTCTTTCCTCAGCAATTAACTGTAGCGACTTAGCTGGTGCGAATCCGTATATACCCATCCTCTTAGGTCTCCTACCCGACCTAGGTCTTGGTTTCCTCATACCTCCCTTCCTAACCCTAACCCTAACTACTACGAAGCCTTGCTTAGCTTCATAACCTATTGCCCTAGCTCTATCAAGTCTTGTTGGTCTCTCAACCCTAACTACGGCTGGCTGGTTTCTCCACTCCATTAACCTCTTCCTCATTAACTCCCCCATTACCCCCTCATACGGCCTCTTCCATAGTTCGGCTATGTAGTGGTACATCGAGCGCGCCATTTCTTAACTCACCTACTTACCTCCAAGACTTACTGTGAGTGCGGTTATAAGCTATTCCCACATTACCTACTTAACCTTAAGTTAAGGTATTAAGTACTGCTTACGCTAATCTTAAGTAGGTGCTGTGTTTGCCTCCATCACCTCCATTAATAGGTGTTATAGGTAAGACGAATGTAGGTAAGTCGACGTTCTTTGAAGCCGCTACGTTAGTTAGTGTTAAGATTGAGAATAGACCCTTCGTAACTATAGAGCCTAACATAGGTATCGCATACGTCAGAAAGAAATGTATCCATGAGGATTTAGGACTGCCTTCATGCAACCCCAGGAACTCTTTATGTATCAAGGGGTATAGATTCATACCCGTTAAGTTAATGGATGTTGCTGGACTTGTTAAGGGCGCGCATATGGGTAGGGGGTTAGGTAATAAGTTTATGGATGACTTGAGGCAGGCTGACGCATTAATATTAGTTGTTGATGCTTCAGGTTCTACTAATGAGGAAGGCATGCCAGTAAAGCCAGGTACTTACGATCCAGTTGAGGAGGTTAGATCTATTGAGTTCGAAGTTAATGAGTGGTTCTATAGAGTCATTAGTAAAGGATGGGATAGGCTCGCTAGGGCATTAGACACCATGCCCAGAGACGAAATGATCGATACGCTAGCTAGGAGGGTTTCCGGATTATCGATCAGGCGTGAGCACGTAGCTATAGTACTTAAAGAGACAGGGTTAGAGAATATCAGACCAACCTCTTGGAAGGAGGATGACTTAAGACTATTTGCTTATAAGCTTAGGGAGGTTTCAAAGCCAATAGTAATAGCAGCTAATAAGGCCGACATACCTGAGTCATGGGATAATATAAGGAGAATGAAGCGTGAGTTGAAGGGTAGGATCGTCATACCTACTAGTTCATTATATGAACTAGCCTTAAGAAGAGCTGCTAAGTCAGGACTAATTCATTACCTACCAGGCGATCCCTCATTTACTATACCCGACCCTAATAAGTTAAATAGGAAACAGTTAAGTGCTCTAGAAACTATTGCTGAATTCATGAAAAAGTTTGGTGGGACAGGGGTTCAGGAGGTATTAAATACTGTAGTATTTAACGTACTTAACATGATTGTAGTATACCCTGTTGAGGATCCACACAAGTTTACTGACCATGAAGGTAACGTATTGCCTGATGCATACCTAGTTAGGAGGGGTGTAACTGCCAAGGAATTAGCCTACTTAATACATACCGAGTTAGGTAAGGGGTTCATATACGCTATATTAGCTAAGGAGGGCAAGAGGGTAGGAGCTAATTACGAGTTAAAGGATAATGACGTAATTAAAGTTGTTTCAGCACTAGCTAGAGGTTAGTTTTACTTATTATCTTAGACCTTAATTCAATGACTTACGTACTCTAGGCACTTACTTAATGGCTCGTAGAAGTCATTCCTAACTACCTTAACACACTGCGGTACATCCCGGCAGACCGTAACTCCTGGGTAGATCCATGTATACGCACCTACCTTAACTCCTGGACATATAGACACATTCACTCCTGTCTTCACGTAAGCACCAAGTATACCACCTAACTTCCTCCTACCGCTGTCCTCCCTAACACCTTTGATTGTGACCTTAACGTTCCTATTATCGAATCTTAAATTAGCTAATATCGTACCAGCACCCAAGTTACTTTCCTCACCTATTATTGAGTCACCTATATATGACTGATGTGAAGCATGGACTCCTTCCATCACTATACTCTCCTTAACCTCAACATTGAATCCTACCCTACTGTTATTAAGGAGCACTGAGTAAGGTCTTAAGTAAGCATTAGGACCTACTACTACGGACCTACCTATGTATACCGGGCCCTTGATGTAAGTACCTGATAAGACCTCGGCCCCCTCCTCAATAATTACTGGTCCTTTAATTACTACGTTGGGTTCTACATTACCCTTAATTACCTGCTTAGTTACCTTACTTAATAAGTATTTATTTAGTTCAAGGAGCGACCATGGCCTACCTATGTCGAACCACGTATTAAGTACTGTAGTAGAAACCCTTTCCTCTTTAGCAAGCAAGTTTATAGCGTCTGTAAGCTCTAATTCACCTCTACTGCTTAATTCTATACTTCTTAAATACTTACTAATCCCCTCACTAAGTACGTATATACCAGCATTAACTAAGTTAGACGGTGGTACTTCAGGTTTCTCAATTATCCTTACTAACTTGCCATCGTTACTAACTACTGCTACGCCGTATCTTCTAGGGTTTTTAACCTTAGCTAGCACTACTAAGTAATTACCTTCGTAGTTAACTACCTTAATTAAGTCATTAAGTTCGGTGAATACGTCGCCGTAAATAAGTACGAACCTATTGCTCCTAATCTCACTAATAGCTGAAGCCAGTGCATGCCCAGTACCTAAGGTATCTCCCTGATCAATGAAGGCTACATCAATACCTAAGTCTTCATTACTTAAGATATTTTCTACTACCCTAATTACTTGCTCCTTAAGGTACTTAACTACTATAACTACTCTCTTAATACCTGCAGTCCTTAAATGCTCTATATGATGAATTAGTATCGGCTTATTGAGTGCAGGCATAAGTACCTTATTTCTAGTAGTGGTTAGTGGTTCCAAACCTAGACCCTTACCAGCGGCTAGTAATACGGCCTCCTTAATCAAATACACAGCACCGAAAATATTCTATATGTGAATTAATAATGTTCACTAAAAGCGTTATGTAGATTAGGCAGGTGGTTGAGGTACTATAACTGCAGGCTTAGGTCCTTCGGGTGTCGGTATTGTAAGTAACTTTGACTTATATATCTCAACCTTCCTTATTGGATAGATCTTCTTCGCTTGCTCCATTATCTGTAGTGCTAGTTTACCGAAAATCATAGCTTTAACGTATTCTTCGAGAGTCATTTGGGAAGCACTTTCCGTGAGTATTCTCATCATTATCTTCCTAATAGCTTTCTTTTGACTTGTCTTACACCTAAAGGTAGTTAATACAATACCAGTGACCCTAAGTCCGTACCCATCCTTAGTAGTTACGTCAACTATAGCTTGTATCTTACTTGATTTTCTCCTAATTATTGATTTTATGTAGTCCCTAGCTAATTCATGTCCTTTAAACCTAGTTAACGCCTTATCCTCCTTGACATCATAGACTTGGAAATATAGATGTATGTGGTGTTGACTGAAATCACCTGTTAAGTCAAATAATGTAACCTCAAAGACCCTACCCAGTAACTTCCATTCCTTATCTGCTGGTGTAGTACCTATAGGTACACTACCGAACATAGTAGGTGCTAAGACTGTAAACCACTTCTTGAGCTTCCACTTATCCTTAACTACTACCTTAGGCATGCCTCAGAGCCTAGACATTATGTTTGTAGGGGCTTATAAGAATTAATCAAGTAGCCCCTAATTCCCTTAAGCTAGATAACTTAATTAGGCACTTCTCCAGAACCTCAGTTAACCTACTCACTTCATCAAGCATTGACAGTAAAGTTAATATGTCCTTAATGACTACTCTATTAGTCCTAACATCGTAACAGAACAGTTTACCCTTTACGTCATGCTTAATGTAAAAGTTTCTTGGGGGCGCATCATCGGGCATTAGTGATTCACTTAGCACTTTAGGATCTAACCTACTTAGCCTAATACATAACCTAGCCTCAATACTTCTAATTAACTCCTTACCCATCTCTAAACACCTAGTGACTCCCTACTCACGACTGCGTAACCTCCTATTACTGAGGAAGCTACTTCAAAGATCTTACTCCTATAGGTCTCATTAATTACTTGAAGGGGTACGTAAGCGTTTTTACTATCCAGAGCTATTACTACGTCATCGCTACCTAAGTAATTAATACCACGCAGTACCTTAGTTAGGACAGTTAATGATAATTCCTTAGGATTAACTCTACTTAGGATTGCCGCGTTACCCCCTAGTAATGGACACTTAACTTTAGTAGGTCTTCCCAAATTAATAACTTCCTTAATAACTCTTAGCGACCTCTGAAACTTCCTAGTCGCTAACGTTAATGCATTATTATTACTTATTATAGGTGCGGCATCAGTACCTAAAACATCCACTGAATACATTAGTACGTAAGATAAGTAGTAAAGATCATTAACTACCCACACCCTCCTAGTAACGTAATTATTACCTCTTACACGCTCGGGTTCCGCATTAAGTTCAGTCGCTATTAATTTCACGCATTCATCTTCATCATTAATTCTTGGGGCTTCATTACTTAGAAAGTAATTAGGTAGTAGTATATCAAAGCTCTTGTTGACAGCATCACTAAGTGGTACTAATCCCCAGTTTATTAGTTTAGGACCTGCCACCTTACTTATTAAGCCGCTTTCAATACCCTCATCCAAGATCTCCTTTTCATAATCGCTCAAACCCATATCCAGAATCCTAGGTGTGTGTCTACTTAGTACTGAGGCATATACTAAGTAATTGATCTCCTTAGGCAATACCGTGAATTCACTAAGTATTCTCCTCAATGAATGAGCTATGTTTCTGTACTTAATAACGTACGATAATCCGTGCCTTAAGGCTAAATCTCTATCACTCGATCCTATATTCACACACCCGCTACGGTCAATCACTTTATTACTTATGTTAATGATTAAGTTACTATCGATTAACTCAGCTTCATATACTGGTCGGATCTCATACCTAGTGTCTAAACTCCTCAACGCTCTACAGAGTATAGCGCCAGCCGTCACTACATCTACATCATACGTAAGTACTAAGGTAATTACCTCCTCAGACTTCCTAGCTTCCTCAATTACCCTCCTAATTACTTCTTCAGCATCAATACTGTTAATATCAAAACTTAACGGCACGCACTACCCTCTCATTTAAAAACTAAAATACGGAGATTTTAGTGTTGCTATGTTCTAGGACATAATTTCCTTAGGTATTTTTAGGATGGGCTGCGAAACAAGTATTCTAGCTGCATTAGGATCGTACTTCCAGTCTGGAGGTAGCTTACCTACCCTCTTATAATACTTAACTAACCTATGTATCTTGGACTCAATCTCTATTAATCCACGCTTACTGTGCGTATCTTTAGGATGCTCCTCTAAGTGTCTCCTAAGATTGACGGCCCTCTTTATTAAATTATAGAGATCTTCCGGGATTACAGGCTTTATACCGTACTTCTCAAGTACCTTATGAAGCTTAACACCAAGTACTGACTTAACTAGTGGTATACCATACTGATCTCTAAGAATCACACCAATTAGTGATGGTGGGTACCCCTTCTTAGCTAGCTCAACTATAAGCATCTCTACCTCCTCAGGAGTGTACTGAACCCACTTAGGAGCTACTACTACCGGTGGTCTAGTTGAGTGTGACTGACCCTTCTCCTTACCTCTATTCATGTCTCTCCACTCCGTGGTATGTGGTTACATATTAAGACTTAAAAGTCTTTTTAGGAGGTAGTGAAGTTACTCCGTTATACATTTACTTCTTAACCAATTAACTAATTCCTTGAATGCCTTACTACGGTGTGATATCTTATTCTTCACGTTAATACCTAATTCAGCGAATGTCTTTTCGTATCCCTTAGGTATGAATATAGGGTCGAAACCAAATCCTTCACTACCTCTAGCTTCATTAGCTATAAACCCCCTAACAACACCTGTAAACGTCCTTAATATCTGCGTGCGTGGATTATAGTAAGTTATTACTGATTTAAAGTAAGCCCTCCTATTTTTAATGCCCTCCATCATCTTAATAATTCCTTGAACACCTATGGTCTTGTAGACATAGCTACTGTAAGGTCCTGGAAATCCTTTTAATGACTCTATGAAGAGACCTGCATCCTCAACACATATCGCGTTACCTAACCTACTCCCTAAGTCAATAGCTGATACTACGGAAATTGTCTCTAAGCTGTCGTTCTGAATCTCGACCTTAGGTAAATCAATAATTACTACCTCAACACCGTAGATCTTCCCTAGCTCTCTAAACTCCTTAGCTTTACCAGGGTTCCCTGTGACTAACCTTACCTTAGGTAAACACCTGTTACCTTCTTCTCCTTTCCTCAACATATCTACCCCTTAACCTTATCTCCCTAACCTTATCCTCAACTTCCTCTCTAAACTCCTTACCAACTACATCCTCGTATCCCTTAAGAAAGTGCCCTAAAATAACATCTTTTAACCTGTGATGCACACTCTCTAATGACCTCATGAATAAATGTATATCAACTCCATAGTCCTCTAAGTCGTTACTATACTTAGATAGACCAAAATCAATTAAGTATACGTTACCGTCTCTACCTAATATCATATTTGACGTTGTTAAGTCTCCGTGCACTATTGAGTTCTTATGCAATGTACCTACCTGCTTACCCACTATGTATGATATCCTAATTACCTCACTCATATCGAGTGTGTTAAGTACGTCACGTAATAGTTTACCCTCAATGTACTCCATAATTATTAAGGATGTGGTAACGTCAACCAATAGTAATTTAGGTACGTTAACGTTTAACCTCCTTGAGTTTATGAGTATCCTTGATTCATTTAATGTCCTCTCACTCCTTATTAGTTTATCTAGGCTTGGGTCTCTATAGGGCTTAGGTATTCTCAATTTATAAATTGCTCTAGTACCTAAGTAATAACCTAACCCTACAACTGCCTCAGCACCTACGTAGATCACTCTCTCTAGTTTAGTGCATCCAAGGTATGTCAACTTGATCAAGCCTCCACCTCTGCCTTATCACGGCCTTATCTGGACTAACGGTTATACCTTCCTTAAATGCTAGTAGCCCTGTCCAAGCTATCATTACGCCGTTATCGACTGCGTACTTAGGGGGTACTACCTTTAGTGTAGCTCCTCTACTCCTAACCATGACCTCAAACTTCTCCCTTAGGTACTTACTAGCTGCTACACCACCAACTAGCAGTACCTCCTTCTTACCCGTATGGGCGAGTCCACGCTCAGCTACCTCAACGATTGATGAATACGCTACCTCCCGTAAGCTATAGCATACATCCTCTAGAGGTGTACCGCTCTTTACGGCCCTTAATGAAGCAGTAAGTAGCCCAGAGAATGAGACGTCTTGTCCCTTAACTACGTACGGTAACTTAATCATTCTTGAACCTTTCTCAGCACAGCGGTCTATCTGGTGTACCCCATTAACTACGTATGGTGGCGCTAAACCTACCTCCCTAACGAAGACGTCAATTAAGTTACCTAAAGCTATATCCAGAGTCTCTCCAAATACTCTATATCTACCGTCTATGAAGGCAGCTATTATTGTGTTACCCCCCGACAAATAAACTACTAGCGGATCCTTAACGTCAGTCACTAGCTTACCTACTTCAATATGAGCCACAGCGTGATTGACAGGCACGAGGGGTTTATTGAATGTAAGTGCTAGTGCCCTAGCTACAGTAGCACCTACCCTCAAGCACGGACCTAGTCCTGGACCTAAAGCTACTGCAACGGCGTCTATGTCCCTCATAGTTAATGAAGCTTCCTTTAATGCCTTAAGCACTATATCCGGAGCTGCTGACATGTGGTGTATAGCAGCCTCCCTAGGGTGTATACCTCCTTTTTCTGGCTCGTACTTAGCTCTAGCATCAGCTAATATGTAGGGGCTAGAATCAGATACTATGCCGACACCGAATGTATGTGCTGTTGATTCTATCCCTAAAACCTTCATTACTTAGCTACCTTGATCAACTACTTACGTACTCCACGTAACCGCAGTAACCGCAGTGCCATCTAGGTACGGGTTTCTTATGGAAAGCCATTACTCTACCGCACTTAGGGCAAACCCTATTCTTAAGTCTTATCTTACCTGTCTTGTAATCTATTTCGTAAAGCTTATGTCTTTCAGCCACTCTCAACCCCTCCCATGCCTCTTAAGTATGTATGTGGGCTCAAATGCCTTTAGCCTATCAATACTCTCGTATATGTGTGCTCTAAATCGCGTAATACCTACGCCGTACTCACTAACTATCTTCTTAACTATGATTAACTCCTCACTCTTACTATACAGCTTAGCAAGTGTTGCTAGTACATCACTTCTTTTAGGCGTACCCTTACCTACATGAACAATCACTCCCTCAACCTCTAATCTCCTAATTAATCTGTTGTCCCTTTCCTTGATGATATATACTGGTGTACCATCAGGTAGGGACGCCTCCTTTATCGGTTTAATATCAGCTATTACAGCTAGCTTCTCGCTCACCCACTTACCACCTACCCTAATCGGTAATTACACCTTTTAATTCCTTTCCACTATTAGGTCTAAATACCTATCTTAATAGCGTAGCGTCCTGGCTGCTTAATTCCTAGCATCTTAGCTATTTCAGACTTCTCAGTATCCACTATAATCACCATACCCGACCAATCAAAACTAAATGATTCAGATCCGCAGTTAGGACATCTCTCGATATCTGGCTGTACTAAATACTTACACTTCACGCATGCCTTAAATGGTTTCTTTCTACCCCTCCTTACCGGCATACACTCACCTCTGAATCTTGCCTAGCTTAGGTTGTCTTAGAGTCATACCTACCCTAATGGTTGCTGGTGCAGCCATAGCGACGTTAACTATTCTACCTCTAACTATATCTCCCTTAGTTACCACTAACTTCGTCTCCTCACCAACTAATGCTGGCCTTACTTCATCGTAGATCATCTTATCATCAGTTATTTGCGAGATATGTACGAAGGCATCTATAGGCCCTATGTTCACAAAGAGACCTATTCTCTTGACATCAATAACCTCACCCTCAACTACCTCATTAGTTACTGGGTAGAACGTTATTAGTGAAGCCTTAGTATCGTGGTATGTAGCCCCATCACCAGGTATTATGAGGCCCTCAGGATCTACCTTAACCTCAGCAACAGCAACTACTAAACCCATGGCTGGATCTACGCGACCTACGTACTTATTCCTTAAGTAATCATAAGCAATCTTCTCTAGATCCTCACCAAACTTGTCTGGAGGTATTCTAACCACATCCTCTATCTCAACTAACCTAAACATTCATGACCACCCCAGTATCCGCTAAGAGGATGTGTATGGGCTTTAAAACATTATTCACCATTACGCAAATGTGAATTTTCTCTTACTAAACCACCAAGTAATTACAGGAACACCTAAGTTCTTAAGTGTCGACTTAAGTTCTTCATCGTTAGTAGCTACTACTACATCATGAAGTCCCTCCTTAACTAATCTTAATATCTCATCATCCGCCCTTGAGTACGACTCACTACCTACTTTAATTATCCTTACTTGAGAGCCCCTTAAACTTAAGTACTGTAGAGCTACTCTAGCGGCCCTACCCCTAGGACCTGTCTTTATGGATAGTTTCATTAATTCATTAATTACTGAGTGGGGGACTAGAAACGTGCATTTACCACCTATTAATTCTTCAATACTCTCAAAGACATCAATACCCTCATAGATCATTAGTAGTACGTTAGTATCCACTAACACATTAAAGGTTTTCTTGACCTTACTCATTACCTACCCTTCATCCTGTACTAAGATACTACCTTACCCCAACCTACTAGTCTCCACCTACCTAGTACCTGCCTGCTAATAGCTACTCTCATACCCTTCCATACGACCACCGGCCTCCTTAACTTAACCTCCATAATGTCCTTCCTTAAATTACTAACGATTCCTAAGGTTATAGCTGATCCTGCAGTAATCATTATTCTCTCACCACGCATCAATGGTCTCACCTTAAGTAGCTCCTTCGTACCTATAACTCTCTCCATTAGTTTATACTCTATAGTTAATTCACTTACTGGATCCGGTAGGGTGCCTGCCTTACCAAGTACGTTACCTACTAACCTATCAGCCTTAGTTAGTGCTGGGTCTAGCTTAGTTCCTATGGCTACTAACCCTCCAGGCTTAGCTTCCTTGAACTCCCTATTACCGAACCTAATACTCACTACCTCAGACATTAGGGGTTTATACACTTCCCTCTTATTCTCAATAACCCTAATACCGGGTTTTATCTCAATTTCATCACCTACTCTAAGAACCCCCTTAAGTAATGAACCACCCACGACACCACCAACCAACTTATCTGGCGGTGTTCCGGGTCTATTAACCTCAAATGAACGAACTATGAACATTACGGGATCCGAGGTTAGGTCTCTCTCAGGTGTTGGGAGATACTTCTCTATAGCCATTACTAAAGCATCAATATTGACTTTATGTAAGGCACTAACAGGTATTATTGGTGCGTTCTCGGCCCATGTACCCTCAAGGAATTTCTTTATTTGCTCATAATTCTTAAGTGCTTGTTCCTTAGTAACTACATCAACCTTATTCTGAACTACTACTAAGTTCTTGACACCTATAATCTCAAGAGCTGCGAAGTGCTCTCTAGTTTGTGGTTGTGGGCATGGCTCATTAGCTGCTATAACCAGTATCGCGCCATCCATTAACGCAGCTCCTGAGAGCATGGTAGCCATTAGTACCTCATGACCTGGTGCGTCAACGTATGACACACTCCTCCTATATATTGGGTTACTACATTTAGGTTCAGTAGTGAATCTCTCTGGTGGCGGTAGGTCGGGGCATTCGTATATGTCGCCGTCTGCGTACCCTAGCTTTATAGTCATAGCTCTCTTAAGTTCTTCTGAGTGCCTAGCTGTCCATATACCCGTTAGTGCTTGAACTAATGTTGTCTTACCGTGATCTACGTGCCCTACCACACCGATGTTTATCTCTGGCTGACGCTTCTTAATCGCCTCACTCACTACTACCACCGCCTTCAAACTCGTTCTTCTCGAACCTATCAATGAATGCTACTTCATTGATATTACCTACCCACTTAATTATGTCACGTGATGAGAGTAGCTTAATTAGTTGTATACCCTCAGCTAATCTATACTCCTTAGGTAACTCAATAGATGTCTTCCCACCTTCACTTAACTCAACCTTAATGTCTTCCAGCTTAAGCCTCTTTATCCTACGCTTAATCAAGTACTTAATCTTCTCTTGAGGCTCCTCTAACTTCTTAATTACCTTAAACTTAATCACTAATGTCTTACCAGCTAGTGGGTGATTAAAGTCAACTAATACCCTACCCGCTTCCACAGCTATGATTCTACCAGTCCTTCTGTCTATGGTTACTTCCTTACCTACTTCAGGTACTATGTTATTCCTTAAGAATAATCTTCTAGGGTACGTCCTTATCTTATTCCTATCCCTCTCACCATAGGCCTTATCCGGCGGTACCTCGATCTTGTATTCCTTACCTACTTCAGCATTTCTTAACGCTTCCTCAAAACCCTTGACTAGCCTCCCCTCCCCTATTATTACGACGTCGGGTTCATACACCTCATCTTCCCTGTACTTCTTATGTAACTTAGCAACCGCCTCTGACGTTGTACTCACTAACTCACCTGTCTCCTTTACGAATATTGAGTAATCCACGAGTACGATATCACCATCACTTAACGGCACACCTAATCACCCTATTTATGTAATGATTAAGCTTTTAAGTTTGAATTACATAATTACTACCTAAAACCTTATTGAAGCACCTTTTACCTTCAGTATGAATGGCTTACCTAACTCACCCTCAGTAATGACTTCAATACTAAGTAACTTCCTAATTAACCATATGTTTGTGTATGCGTGCATCGTCATTTCAGAGCATCCAACTACTGACTCACCCTTAGCTAACGCTATGTAAGGTACTATATTATCACTCATGTGCGTATCTAATGCCATGCCTGTCCTTAACTCCTTAATTAACTTCCTCGCTGCTTCAGCACCTACAACTTCAGCCCTCTTACCCCTAGCTCCTAACGAGTCAGAACCTAAGACCGTGTTTCCACAGTAGCTCCAGAGAACTATACCGGATCCTGGACCTAGGTGTGGGTCTTTACCCTGCTCATACCACTCAATCTCTATATTGATTGGTGCTTTAAGGCCCTCTCTAAGTAATTCATTCCTAGCTGAGTTAGCTTGTCTCTCAGCTACGTGCCTAGGTAATCTAACGCAGTGCGACCTACCTTTAATCCACTTAATCTCGCCCCTCCTGACTAACGTTAAGTTACTTAACTCACGTGGTGGGTTAAGTACCTCAACCCTAACTACACCACCTCCCCTCGGGTAGTGCCCCCTCCTGAGTAGATGCACCCTTACGTCTGCGTTACTTAATCTACTTACGTGCCAAACTATGACGTTCCTGAAATAATCGATAGGTGGTGACCAAGGTACGTCAGTACCTCCCCTTAACTCCACACTCACCATAGTTGGTGAGTACAGCATTATTGGGAGTAACGTCTGGAGTACTAAAGTCACTGACCCTGCCGTACCTATGTCAAACCTATAGCTACCCCCTACGATACCTCCTGGCTTGAATGTAATTTCCTTAGAACCTAGTTCTAAACCCTCAACATCGGCCCTACATAGCTCCGCAGCAGCCCTTATGGCTGTTATGTGCTGCCTCTTAAGTCCTGGATTAGGTCTCTTAGCTCTGATATTAATTACTCTAATATCCTCGCCAGTAATGCAGGCTAGTGCTACTGAGGTTCTAAGTATCTGACCTCCTCCTTCCCCGTAGGAACCATCGATTATCTTCATTTAATCAGCCCCTACTAACTCCTTAATTCTCTCAACACCATCTATCTCATCTATGAATTCAGCAACTGACTTAGGTACTAATTCCCTCCACTCACTACTTCCGGTAATCATTAATTTCCTAATACGTGTTGATGAGTACTTAATTCTATCGTATGGTGGTGGTATGAGTACCTCAAATCCTGCCTCCTTAAATAACCTAACTACTAGGGGGTTCCTCGCTACTCCGTACTTAAACTTAGGTACGTACATTTGTACGTAGTACGGCCATACGAAGTTTAGTAGTACGTCAGGTACGGGTACTATGTATACCCTACTTAAGTCTACGCCAGCCTCCTTAAGGGCTAACTTAACCATAATAACTCTCTCACCAGCTGTGAATGGGTTCACTATAGTATGTGATTCTTGAGCAGTCCCTATAGCTATTATTAACTCATCAACCTTACTTAAGGCCCACTTAATTACTTGAACATGCCCCCAATGTATTGGCTGGAACCTTCCCGGGTATAGGGCCCTAACTACGTCATCCCAAACCACTAACTCCTCACCTACTAGAGTACGTAAGTGACTTACTTATTACTAACTCATCACCCGCATTAACACCTAACTCCCTACTTGCCGACCCCTTAAACACCGCTATTTCAGCTAATCTGTATGAGCCCTCATAAAGCGCTAACTCACCCTCACCAACCTGTGAGAATGTCCTGCAGACCCTAGCCCTAAATACCTCCCCACTCTTAACTACTTTAACGCCTACGTAATCGCCTAACTCAAGTCTTAAGTAATTAGTTAAGCTACTTAAGTCACTTGATAGTATTAAGTTACCGAAGTCATCAATATGCACTACCTCCACAGTAACTCCCTCACTACTTACTCTAGGTTTCTTAGGTAACTCATCAGTAGTTACTAAGGTGCTTAGAGGTACCTCGTTACCTAAGGACGATGGTCTCATACCTAAACTTAAGTAAGCTGCTGTAGGAGCGAATACGTCCCTCCCGTGGAACGTGTAGGATATCCTCGGTAAAGCAGCTACTTCAGTATTTATTTCGTAGGCCCTCCTTAAGCCATCATCCTTAGCTGCTGGAACCATCACTCCATTATCTGGACCTACGAATAGGTAATTAGTACTCTCTAGTATTACGGCTCTCCTAGAACTACCTACTCCGGGGTCGATTACTACTGTGAATATCGTCCCTTTAGGGAAGTACTTATAGCTTACCTTAAGTATGTGAGCACCTAGGACTATATTGTACTTAGGTGCTTCATGAGTTAAGTCTATGATGCTTACCTCAGGGTTTATACTAGTTATTACCGCCTTCATCATACCTACGTAGGGGTCCTTAATACCGAAGTCCGTCAGTAACGCTATTACCCTCCTCAAGCTCCATCACCCGCCAATAGCATTTCTAGGTATGACTTACTAGTTACTCTATAATTATCCATACCTAACTTCCTAAGTAATTCCCTTAATGCGTTCTTAAATTCAGTAGCTGATTTAGCATTCATGACTTCAAACTCCATGAATTTTCCTAAACCCTCAACGTTATCTAGGTATACCTTACCTAAGTCACCCTTAAGAACTACCCTCTCCTTACGGACTACGTAGGTCTTGAATCCTAACTTCCTAAATATCTCTACAACTACGTCAGGGTTCCTTAATTCAGTACTTACCTCCTCACGTACTTTAATCTCCTTAAGTAGCTTAGGTCCTTTGTAGGTTAGCTCACCTATTAATTCATTACCTACTAACGCCTTTCTTACCCTAAGTACCGTATCCTTAGGGACGCACTTACACGGTGTTAAGTCTATGTACGTATCTACTTCAGACCTACTCTCAATTAGTTTGTACCCTAACCTCATTAACTCCTTAGTCAGCTCCTCAATACTTACCTCCTTAGGCAGTACTACCTTAACCTCCCATTCACGCATTTTAGAACCAGCCCCAATACCTTATCCTAAAGTCCCTAAACTCGCCCTTATACTCCTCCCACTCAACCTCAACCTTCTCAACTCTAGCTAGTGGTGGTCCCCGATGGGCCCACCTAATGAGCTCCTTAACCTTATCCTCAGGACCCTCAACAACTGCTTCAACACTACCATCGGGTAGGTTCCTAACCCACCCAGTAACTCCTAGCCTGTAAGCTACGTCCCTCATGGTTGATCTGAAGAACACACCTTGAACTATCCCATATATCCTTAAGTGAGCTCTAACCATCTTCTTCCCACTACCCACCCTAATCACCCTATTTATTAATGGGGTTACTCACTATTTTTGGGTGTCTTCATCCGATATGGTGAGTGATTCAATTGACTTTAATAAGCTCTGGAGTAGGGTTAGAGGATCTATTGATGAGTGGGTCGTTAGGGTTGCTAAGAGGTTTGGGTATAGGGAGTACATGATCGCTAGGTATCTTGAGTTACTAGGTAGTAGGGATGAAGTTCTTAAGTTACTGAAGGCTTTTGAGAGTGAGTTAAGACCTTCTATTAGGTGTAATACGTTAAGAGTAAGTGACTGTAGTTACGTCGTGAGCAGACTTAGAGAGTTAGGGTATGATTTTGAACGTATTGAGTGGGAGGGTACTTCCTTTAGAGTTACTAAGTTCGGTAGCCCTAGCTTAGGTGCTACTCATGAGTTCCTACTAGGTATGTACTACCTCTATAGGGGTGTCGCGTCTCTCTTACCACCCATTATATTAAGTCCTAGTAAGCACGATACGGTCCTAGACTTAGCTGCTGCTCCTGGAGGTAAGACTACTCACTTAGCCCAGTTAATGGGTGGTGAGGGTGCCATAGTCGCTATTGACGTTAGTAGGTCTAGGATGAGGGCCCTTAGAAGTAATTTAGAGAGGTTAGGTGTGTTTAATGTATTAGCTGTTAGGATGGATGGTAGGTTAGTACCTAAGGTCTTCGGTAGGGTATTTACTAAGGCGTTACTAGATGCTCCCTGTACTGCTGAGGGTTTAATTCAGATTGATAGAAGTAGGAAGGTTAGGACATTATTTAATGACTTGGTTAAGGCTCATGAAAGGCAGGTCGAGTTACTTAATGCTGCTTTAGACTCGGTAGTGAGTGGCTCCTACGTCCTCTACTCCGTGTGTTCAATAGCTCCTGAGGAGTGTGAGTTAGTTATTTCTGAGGTACTTAATATGAGGGATGACGTTGAGGTAGTACCTATTAACGGTCCGATTAAGTTCTGTAGGGGCATCACTTCCTACTTCGGTATTGAATTACCTTCAGATGTTAGGTTATGCTGCCGTGTGTACCCCCACATACACGGTATGGAGGGGTTTTTCCTATGCCTAATGAGGAGGTACTGAAGTGTACGTCTGGTGGCATTACGTGTGAGGTATCTGAGTTAGTTAATGAGTTAATTAAGAGTTTAATTCGTGAGTACTTAGGTAATGATGTTGCCGAATTCACTGCAGGTTTAGGTAGGTTCATGTTGTGTAGGGGTGAATTTAGTGAGGCTTACTTAATACCTAAGGAGCTTGAGGGCTTAGTTACTAAGTTACTAAGGTCTGGGAGGGTCCCTTACTCTGTAGGTATGTACTTAGGTAGGGTTAGGTCTCGGAAGCCTAGGTTTGTACCCTCAGTTAATCTCCTGCATATTACGTATTGTGAGTTAGGTGTTAGGTCTGCTTTAGTAGTTAGTCTTAAGGGGTTAAAGCCCTTCCTATACGGTAATGACGTACTTAAGGAGTCAGTCATTAATTGTTTCGAACCTGTACGTAGGGGTTACGTAGTGGGTATTGTTGGTGAGGATGGTTATGTTTACGGTGTCGGTTTACCCGTTATTAACTCGTGTAGTGAGTTAAACCTACTTAAGGGTAGTGACGTAGTTGCTTTGAATGTGTTTGATGTTGGTTGGTTCTTAAGGGGTGGTACGGTACCTAGGGAGAGGATGTTTAAGGTTTAGTTATGACGTCTCCTCAAGGTACTCAGTAATTATCTTTGCTAACTCCTCAGCTCCGTCTCTATACTTAGGTGGTTCCCTCCCTCTCACAGCCTCTATAGCTTCCTTAATGCTCCTTGGTGTTATTTCCTTAACTACTTCAGCGTTTAACTTCCTAGCTAGTATTTCTGCATCCTCAATACCTGCTGTTAACCTCCATTCTGGGTTAGGTACTATCACTACTGGTTTACGGTAGGTTAGTGCTGCGTCAATTACTGTCTTACCTAAGTGAGTAACTACTACGTCCGCCTTAGCTAACCACCTACCGAAGTTAGGGTCGAATCTGAAGATTACCCAACCTGGTCTAGCCCTCTTGTACGGTCTTGGGTCCACCCTACCCGTCTGTAGTACGACCTTCTCTATCCCCGCCTTAAGAACTGCATCGAAGAGTGCTTTATGACCGTAAGTCCCTCCAGTAACTAGTACGTAGCCCTCATTACCGATCTCATACTCAGGCTTCTCATACAGTGGACCTACTACAGTACCTTCAGGTATTAGCTTTAGCTGTTCCTCCCACTGAAGTACTGTTAAGTCAGCGAACCTCCTTAGGAACTTAACTGATGAGCTAGCTCTCGTGAACCTAACACTACTCTCTATACTGATTAGGTAGGAACCCCTAACTAACTTACTAACGAGTGCTGGTGGGACGCTATGGTTACTACCCGTACTAACGAATACGTGACTACCCTTAGGTAAGACCTTAAGACTCTGAATGAATGCCTTAGGAGCCTTAACTAGCATCTTAACCCATGAATCCCTAGGACCGCGAAGCTTAACCACCTCAGTAACCTCACCGTAGCTAGATACCTTAGAAGCACTCCACGAATCACCCTCAGGAATTACGAACCTCATACGTACCCTACCAGCAAGCCTCTGAGCTAGAGCAACTGCGTAACCCGTATGACCACCACCACTAGCAGTAATGATTACCTCACGCAACCACAGCACCTAGCAAGACTAGGTAGAGGAAATAATAAAGCAAAACCAAATCAAAGAGCAAGGCACAAAACGCCGCGCACAGGCCCTACCAGCACCGCACCACCCCACCCCAGAGCTACGTCAGCCTCGGGCTATTGGGAGCGGCGGGCATACACCCCCGCCCCATCAACCCCGTCTTCTACGGGAGCCCTCGTCGCTGGGGGTTAACCCCCAGCGAACGGCCGCCTCTTTTCGGGGAGGGGTTCCCGCTTAGATGCTTTCAGCGGTTACCCCCCACGGCGTAGCTGCCCGGCTGTGCCCTGCCGGACAGCCGGTAGACCAGAGGCCGCGACGCCCCGTTCCTTTCGTACTAAGGGCGCCTTCCCCTCAGGCGGCCCACACCCCCCGTGGGTAGAGTCCGACCTGTCTCACGACGGTCTAAACCCAGCTCACGCTCCCCTTTAATGGGCGGGCAGCCCCACC
>Ga0256914_1000576_pt1 | contig 36004 bp, 32 predicted proteins | sample HulkmetaG_FD_191571 | JGI IMG/M metagenome (GOLD analysis project Ga0256914, IMG submission 191571) | Hydrothermal chimney microbial communities from Main Endeavour vent field at the Juan de Fuca Ridge, Pacific Ocean - Hulk | ecosystem: Environmental > Aquatic > Marine > Hydrothermal vents ... | reverse complement strand
CCGGTTGACCAGGGTGAGGTTTTGCGCGACGGTTTTGCCAAAGCCAATGCCAGGGTCGAGGATGATGTGCTCGTCGGGGATGCCCGCGGCGTGGGCCAAGGCGACGCTTTCCAATAATTCGGCGCGCACGTCGGCCAAGAGGTCGTTGTAAGCGACGCCCACGTAGCGGCCTCCCAGGCGGTCGCGGGTTTCTGCGTGTTGGGGGGTGCTGCGGTTGTGCATGAGCACCACGGGGACGCGATGGCGGGCGACCACTTCGGCCATGCGGGGGTCGGCGCGTAGCCCCCAAACGTCGTTGACCATGCCAGCCCCCGCGCGGAGGGCGGCCTCGGCGACTGCGGCTTTGGAGGTGTCGATGGAAAGCAGGGTGTTGGGCAGCGCCGCGGCCAGCGCACGAATCACTGGCACCACGCGGGCCATTTCTTCGGCCGCGTCAATGGGCCGCGCGCCGGGGCGGGTGCTTTCGCCGCCGATGTCGAGGATGTCGGCGCCTTCGGCGACAAAGCGCTGGGCGCGGGCGAGCGCGCTTTCGACGACGTCGTGTTGGGTGAGCAGGCCATCGCCCGAAAAACTGTCGGGCGTTATGTTGAGGATGCCCATGATGTAGGTGCGGCTGCCCCAGGCGAAGTTCATGCTGTCCTCCGAGTTGGGGATGCGGGCGCGGGTGGCGTGGTTGCCGTTGGGGAAGGGGGCCCAAGGCCGCCCTGCAAGCTGTGGCCTTGGGCGAGGCCCAGACGCCCATGGGCTGGGCTGCGGGCGGCTTCCCGCGGCCGATGCTGCCAGATGCCCCAAGCGGCATGAAAAAGGCGCGGTTTTAGGCTTCAATCTTACCACTTCGGCGCACTTTAATGTACAATGGTGCCATGCGACGCAGTTGGATGGTTTTGCTCCTCGGTGGGTTGCTGCTCGTTGCTTGCACCCGCCAGTGGGAGAGCGAAAACGGCGTTTGGCAGCCGCCCCCGGTGCAAGGGTATCACGCGGGGCCAACGGCGACACCTACGCCGCGGGTCTTTGTAGCCCCTACCCGCGCCCCCAACGCGCCGCTGGCAACGCCCACGCCGAACGCCCCTCATCCCATCCCAACGTTGCGGGCGCAAGCGCAGCAATATGTGGTCCAGCGAGGCGATACTTTGGGAAGTTTGGCGCTGCGCTTCAATGTCAGCGTGGATGCCTTGGTGCAGGCCAACCATTTGGCCAACCCCAATGTGTTGGAAGTCGGGCAGACGTTGGTCATTCCGGCGCCCAAGCCGGCGGCGAGTGCACCGATGTTTAAGATTGTGCCCGATTCCGAGTTGGTTGCCAGCCCCAGCAATGCGCTGTTTGACGTCGCGGGTTTCGTGGCGGCTCAGGGCGGGTTCCTGAGCACTTACACTGAAGAGGTGGACGGCCGCACCATGACGGGCGCCCAAATGGTGGCGCGGGTGGCGCGCGATTATTCGGTCAACCCCCGCTTGCTGTTGGCGTTGTTGGAGTATCAGAGCGGCTGGGTGACGCATCAAAAAGTGCCTGCCGAAACGGAGCAGTATCCGTTTCGGTGGTTAGATTTTCGGCGGAAGGGGCTGTGGCGGCAGTTGCATTGGGCGGCCAATGAGCTCAACCGCGGTTTTTATCTTTGGCAGGCCAACGGTGTGGCGGCCTTCACTTTGGCCGATGGCGTGTTGGTGCAGGCCAACCCCCAAGTCAATGCGGGAACGGCCGCGGTGCAGCATGTGTTTGCCCTTTTGGATGGCCTGCACGATTGGCAACAGGCGGTGGGGCCCCAAGGGCTGGCCGCGACGTATCAGGCGCTGTTTGGCTACCCCTTTGATTATGCTTTGGAGCCTTTGCTCCCGCCCGATTTGCAGCAACCCCCAATGCAGTTGCCGTTTGAGCCTGGTGTGAAGTGGTATTTCACGGGCGGCCCGCACGGCGCTTGGGATGATGGCGCTGCTTGGGGCGCATTGGATTTTGCGCCCGGCGATGTGCCCTTGGGCGCGGGCTGCGCGCGGAGCAACGATTGGGTCGTGGCCGTGGCCGATGGTGTCATCGTGCGTTCGGAAGACGGCGCCGTGGTGCAAGATTTGGACGGCGATGGTTACGAGCAAACCGGCTGGAACGTCCTCTACATGCACGTAGCCAGCCGAGACCGCGTCCAGGCGGGCACTTATTTGCACGCAGGCGAGCGCATTGGGCATCCCTCGTGTGAAGGCGGGTTTTCCACCGCAACGCACTTGCACCTGGCGCGCAAATACAACGGCGTGTGGATTGCCGCCGATGGCCCCATTCCCTTTGTGTTGGATGGCTGGGTGTCTGAAGGCACGGGCAAAGCCTATGATGGCTATCTGCGCCGAGGCAATCAGGTCAAAGAGGCTTGTGAATGTCAGGAGCCGAAAAACACCCTGGTGCGATAAAAATTCCGTAAAACGAAAGGCTGAAAAATCCTTTTCGTGACAACCGTCACCTGCGAAAAAATCCATTTTCTGGTATGGATTAAGCCACCTTAGCGAAGGTAGGAGAGGAGGTGTGTAATGCAAAAAGTGCCCAGCGAGACCCTTCCCATCAATCGCAAAGAGCGCTTGATTATTCCTTATTTGGAACTCCCGTTGCGGGATCCTGAAGAGCGCATTTGCGATTTTGACGACATTCACATCCCGTTGACCCCGGAAGAAGCCCAACGGGAAGCGTCTCGCTGTATTCACTGCCCCGACCCTGCGCCTTGTATGCAGGCTTGCCCGGTCAACAACGACATCCCCTCGGCCATGTGGCTGATTGAGCAGGGGCGTTTCTTAGAGGCCGCGGCCCTGTATCGGGAAACCAGCTCCATGCCCGAGATTTGCAGCCGGGTTTGCCCCCACGAAGTGCTTTGTCAGGGTGGTTGTGTGCGCTCGGCTTACGACGGCCCGGTGCAGACGGGGATGTTAGAGCGGTTTGTGACCGACTACGAGCGGCGGGTCAAAGGCGGGTTGGTGGAAGTGCCGGTGGGCGAACCCACGGGCCACAAGGTGGCCGTGGTGGGGGCTGGCCCTGCTGGCTTGTCCTGCGCGGAGCAATTACGTCAGCGCGGGCATGATGTGACCATCTTCGACGCCAAGCCGGCGCCTGGGGGTCTGTTGGTGTATGGGATCCCCAATTTCAAGTTACCCAAAGATGTTGTTTTCGCCCGCGTTGATGATTTGAAGCACGCGGGCGTTAAATTTGTGTTCAACACCAAAATTGGCGTTGACAAGACCATTGACGATTTGTTTGCCGAAGGTTTCGACGCGGTGTTTATCGGCGTTGGGGCCAATGTGGATGCCCCCATGAAAGTGGAAGGCAACGATTTGAACGGGGTCTATCCGGCGACCGAGTTTTTGGTGCGCGCCAACGTGCCCCCTGAGATTTGGCCGCAAGAATATCAAGGCAAAGGCAAATTAGAGGTGGAGGGCAAAAAAGTCATCGTGGTGGGCGGCGGTGACACCGCGGCCGACTGCTTGCGCACCTCGGTGCGTTTGAAAGCCGCAGAGGTGACCTGCGTTTATCGCCGCTCCGAAGCAGAGATGCCCGGCGGCGAGAAAGATCGCACATGGGCCAAAGAAGAGGGCGCACGCTACATGTTCCTGACACAGCCTGTGAAGTTCATCGGTGATGAAGAAGGCAACCTGAAAGCCGTGGAATGCGTCAAGATGAAATTAGGGGAACCAGACGAAAGCGGACGGCGGCGCCCCATCCCCATCGAAGGCTCAAATTTTGTCATGGAAGCCGACATCGTGGTCTTGGCCATTGGTTATTGGCCTGACGAAACCATCGGGAAGACCACCCCCGGCTTGAAGACCTACAACTGGGGCTTGATTGTCACCGACCCCGAGACCGGTGAGACCACACGCCCCGGTGTTTACGCTGGTGGTGACGCGGCCACAGGCCCTGACCTGGTCGTGACAGCCGTCGCGGCGGGTCGGCGTGCTGCGGCTGCGATTCACGAATATCTGCTTCGTTTGGATAAGGAAAAGGGCGCATCCGAACAGCCCGCTCCTTAATTCCTCTCCTCCTTCGCTGGAGCAAGCGGTTTGTGCGCGGCACAAGCCGCTTGCTCGCGTTAAGGCGCGGGGTAGATTTGTTGGAGCAGGTCGTGCCCAGGCCCCTGTTGAAGGCAGCCCACCATTGCCTGGGCTGAGGGCGGCGCGTGGGGCGTCAAAAGGGCTAAAAGGGGCGCGGACCAGGCCGGCACCGCGAGATCCAGGGCGCGCACCTGTTGGGCTTCGGGGGCGGTGACGAGCCAACCCGCGGGCACAAACCCCAAAGCGGCCTGGTCGCTGCCTACCGATTGGAGCATCGCGCGGGGGTCGGGGGCCAGCGAGGCGTCGCCTCGCCGAGGAGCAAAGCCCAACCAGGCCTGAAGCCGTTGCCCTGCGCTGGAATCTGGCAGCGGTAACCACAAGGCAATAGGCGCCGAGAGCGGGCTTTGCAGGGCTTCCCATGACGTCACTTGCCCCATCACCGCCCGGCGGAGGGCTTCTTCGGTGGGGTGGGCAGGGTTTTCGGCCGAGACCACGGCCACCAGGTGTTCGCTGGCCAGCGCATAGGCAGTGGCCGTGGTGTGGGGCGGCACCTCGCCCCACCAAAGCCGCAGGTTGGCCGTGGAAGGGCGGTCGGCGCTTTGGGGGGTGGTAAGTATGGCCAGGGGCACGCCAAGGGTGTCGGCACAAGACCGCAAGGCCAGCACCGCGGGTTCCAAATCGGGGGAAACCGCAGCCACAACGGGAGCCACTGTGGGCGTTGGGCTTGGCGTGGGTGGAGCCGGCGTGGACGGAGCGCACGCCGCTAAAAGCCATGCCCCCACCAAAAACAGCCAAAATCGTCGTCGCATAAGGGGAATATACCACATCCCAGAAGGTGTTACAATAAACCCTTCTGAGAGTGTAGCACGCGTTTGGGGAGGGGGCCAGCAAGCCCCATACCTCGCGGCCCCCTTGGCCGCCGGATGGGGCGCGGCGCGTGGCCCCGGCCTGACGCGCGCGGGATTTTTGGAAGGAGCGGAAGATGACCAAGGCCGCATTTCGTTTGGTGCAACCTTCACCGGAAGTCGAGATTTATCTTCCCGACCGACGGGTCATTGCCGGGCCGCGGGGCGCGGCTGTGGGCGATTTCCTCAAACTGATTGCCGCCGAACTCCCCGCCCCGTTGATGGGCGCCATCGTCAACGGTGAATTGCGAGAATTGACCTACCCCGTGCAACTGGAAGCCGAAGTCCGGCCAGTTACGCTGAAAGATTCCGACGGCGTGCGAATTTATCGCCGTTCTTTGGTTTTCTTGCTTGAGGTGGCGTTTTCGGACCTCTTCCCTGATGCGCGCCTGGCTGTGGACCACTCGGTGGTTTCGGGGGGCTATTTTTGCCACGTGGGCAAACATCCGCCTTTGACCGAAGAGGAACTGCAACGCCTGGAAGCCCACATGCGCGAATTGGTGGAAGCCGATTTGCCCATTGTGCGCAGCGAAATGCCCTTGGATGAGGCAATGGCTTACTTCCGAGCCCACGGCCACGTGGATAAAGTGCGCCTGTTGCGGCACCGCACGAAAGATTACCTCACCGTCTATCGGCTGGGGGAATATTTGGATTATCACCACGGCTATATGGTGCCTTCGACCGGCTATTTGCGTTGGTTTGCCCTCACCCCAGCCGGGCATGGCTTTATTTTGCGCTTCCCTCAGCGCGAAAACCCCACCCAATTGCCCCCAATGACCAAGCCTTCCAAACTGCTGGCGACCTTCCAGCAATATGGCGATTGGCTGCGCCGTTTGGGCATCAACAACGTCGGCGCGCTCAACGATGCTGTTGAAGCGGGGCGGATTCGAGAGGTTGTGTTGGTCTCAGAGGCCCTCCACGAGCAGCGCATTGCAGAAATTGCCGCCCAAATCGCAGCCGAGCGGGAGCGCATCCAGGTGGTGTTGATTGCCGGGCCTTCTTCTTCGGGCAAGACCACTTTTTCGAAGCGCTTGGCCGTCCAACTGCTGACGCAGGGCATCTCGCCCTTCCCGCTGGAATTGGACAATTATTTTGTGGACCGCGAGCGCACCCCGCGCGATGCCGACGGTAACTACGACTTTGAGCACATTGACGCCCTGGACCGGGAGCGCTTGGCATCTGACGTCGCGCGCTTGCTCAAGGGCGAAGAAGTGCAGTTGCCCCATTACAATTTCAAAGAGGGGCGTAGCGAGGCCGGAGAAGTGGTCCAGTTGGAGCCGGGGCAGCTGATTATCATGGAAGGCATCCACGGGTTGGATCCGCGGCTTTTGCCGGGCTTCCCGCGTGAGCGCACCTTCCGCATCTACGCTTCTGCGCTCACGCAACTCAACCTGGATTGCCACAATCGGGTTTCGACAACCGACACCCGCCTCATTCGGCGCATTGTGCGCGATGCGCGCGACCGGGGTTATTCTGCCCAAGACACCATTAGCCGCTGGGAAGCCGTGCGTCGGGGCGAAAAGCGGTGGATTTTCCCCTTCCAGGAAGAGGCCGACGTGATGTTCAACTCGGCCTTGGTGTACGAACTTGCAGTGCTCAAGCCCTTTGCCGTGCCATTGTTGCTGCAAGTGCCGCATCACACGCCCGAACACATCGAAGCCAAGCGGCTGTTGGCGCTGCTGGAGTGGTTTGTGCCGGTGGATGCTGCCTTGGTGCCCGATGATTCGCTGTTGCGGGAATTTGTCGGCGGCTCCATTTTGCGCGATTTCCTGCTTTGGCAAAATGGCATGCATTGACGGCAGCGCCAGCGACATCGCCCCGGTTGCTCCCGCGCGGGGGGCGGCTTGGGAAGGCCGCGTGGTATCATTGGGCGTGTTCAACGCCCCGTGGCCGAGGATTTCATTCCAATGTGGGAGGCTCCCATGAAACAAATCGCCGTGGTGGGTGTGGGCTATGTAGGCCTGGTCACCGCTGCCTGTTTTGCCGATTTGGGCAACAAAGTCATTGCGTTAGACATTGACGAAGGCAAAATTGCCCGCCTCAAACGGGGGGAAATGCCGATTTACGAACCTGGTTTGGAAGAACTGGTGCGCCGCAACGTGCACGCTGGGCGTTTGGCCTTCACCACGTCTTATCGGGAAGCCCTCACCGGCTCGGAATTTGCCTTCATTGCTGTGGGCACGCCCGAGGGGGTTGATGGCGAAGCCGATTTGCGCTACGTGGAAGCCGCGGCCAAATCCATTGCCGAAACCATGCAAGACCCCCTCATTGTCATCAACAAATCTACGGTGCCGGTAGGCACGGGCGACTGGGTTGCGCAAATCATCCGCGAACACCAGCCCCAGCCGGTGCCGTTTTCGGTGGTGTCGTGCCCTGAGTTTCTGCGCGAGGGGTCGGCCATTGCCGATTTCATGAACCCGCATCGTGTGGTGTTGGGCTCCACCGACAAGGAAGCCGCGGAAAAGGTTGCGCAATTGCACCTGCCCTTGCGCGCGCCTATCATCGTGACCGACCTGCGCACCGCGGAGATGATCAAATATGCCTCGAATGCTTTTTTGGCCACGAAGATTTCGTTCATCAACGAAATCGCCAACATCTGCGAGGCCCTGGGCGCGGACGTGGAAGAGGTCGCGGTGGGCATGGGCTATGACCCCCGCATTGGGCCGTTGTTCCTCAAAGCCGGTTTGGGCTATGGGGGTTCCTGTTTCCCCAAGGATGTCAAAGCCTTGGCGCACATGGCCGAAGAAAAGGGGCGCCACCCGCAGCTGCTGCACGCGGTGATGGAAATCAACGCCGATCGGCGGCGAATGGCGGTGGAGCGGGTGCGAGAAATGTTGGGCGGCGAATTGCAGGGCAAAAACGTGGGGCTTTTGGGCTTGGCCTTCAAGCCCAACACCGATGACATGCGCGAATCGCCGGCAATTGACATCGCCCGAGGCCTGTTGGAAGCCGGCGCGACGGTGCGGGCTTATGACCCCATTGCCATGGAAAACGCCAGCCGCCTGCTTCCTGAGGTGACCATGTGTGCCGACCCTTACGCGTTGGCCGAGGGCAGCGATGCCCTCATTGTGGTCACCGACTGGAACGAATTCAAGCAATTAGACTTGGAACGCCTGCGCGACCTGATGCGCCAGCCGGTGCTTTTTGATGGGCGCAACATTTATGACCCCGAAGTGATGTGCAAGCTTGGCTTCACCTATCGTGGGGTGGGGCGGGGCTACACCGGCGAATGTGGCGCCGAAGGTGAAGCGCACACCCCCGCAGAAAACGCTCAGGCTTGAGGCACGGATGGCTCCTAACCCTGTGGACACCCCTCCGGTTTGCGATTACGAAGGCTCAGATTACCAGCAACGCTTTTGGGAGCGCGGCGGCCGGGCCTACGAAGACGGCGCGGAAGCCGTGGCCTTGCGACATTTGCTCCCCCAGGAAGGGGGCGATGTGTTGTTGGAAATCGGCGCTGGCGCGGGACGCAACACCCCGCGCTATCGCGGCTATCGCAAAGTGGTGCTTTTGGATTATTCCCGCACCCAACTTCAGCAGGCCCAAGCGCGCTTGGGGCGGGGCGAGCGTTATGTTTACGTCGCGGCCAACGCCTACACCATGCCTTTTGTGGATGGCCTCTTCGATGCCGCGACCATGATTCGCACCCTGCACCATATGGCCGAGCCTTTGCGGGTGTTGCAAGAGACCCGGCGGGTGTTGCAACCGCAAGGCATCTTCATTTTGGAATTTGCCAACAAACGCAATCTCAAGGCAATCTTGCGATGGCTGACCCGCCGCCAGCAGTGGAACCCTTTTACCCTTGAGCCTGTAGAATTTGCTCCCCTCAACTTTGACTTTCACCCTCAACAGGTGCTGGCGTGGTTGCGTGAGGCTGGCTTCGTGGTGGAAGACATCCGCACGGTTTCCCACTTTCGGCTTGGCTTGCTCAAGCGCATCGTGCCCACCCGCGTGTTGGTCGCGCTGGATGCGTTGGCGCAGCCCACAGGCCGTTGGTGGCAGCTGACCCCCAGCGTTTTCGTGCGGGCGCGAGCCCAGGGGGCGTCTGCGGCCGCGGCGCCGACGGCTTTTTTCCGTTGCCCGCGGTGCGGCCATGCACCTTTGGAAGAAGCCGAGGCCCAATTGACCTGCCCGGCCTGTGGCGCACGCTGGGCCGTGCGCGACGGTATTTACGACTTCAAAGAGCCCTTGCCATGAACCAACGAGGTGGCATGCGCCCCGCTGCGGCTCGGCCAGCCCATCAGCCGCAGCCTCGGAGCCAACGCGGCCGCTTCCCAGCGCCATGACGGGCCGCCCCGCTGCTCCCCTCAGGCTTTCTTGGCGCTGAAAACGCTCGTTTTTTCCAAATTTCTTCGCGGGAATATGCTACAATAGAATGTTCTGAGATTGGCCTTGTCCGTCTATTCCAATTTTTATCCCCATTTTGAGAGGTTGCCCTATGAAGAAGACCCATCTCTTATTAGGCACACTTTTGGTGCTCGCGTTGGCATTCGGATGGTTTGGGCTATCCGGTGCCGCGCACGCGCAGCCTGCCCACGAGGCGGGCAACGTCTCGTTGGTGATCATGCACACCAACGATGTCCATGCCCATATTGAGCAGTTCAACAAATATGGTGGCTTTTGCAGCGAAGACGCTGCGGCTGAAGGCAAATGCTTCGGTGGTGTGGCCCGTCGTGTCACCATGATCAACGAAATTCGCGCCAAACACCCCGATGCTTTGCTGCTGGATGCCGGCGATGAATTCCAGGGCACGCTTTTCTTTACCGAATACAAAGGGAAAGCCACCCAGGAATTCATGAACGCGATGGGGTACGACGCGATGGTGGTCGGCAACCACGAGTTTGACGACGGCCCCGCCACCCTGGCTGAATTCATCAAGGGCGCCAAGTTCCCCGTGTTGGGCGCCAACGTGGATGCCAGCAACGACCCCGACCTGAAAGACCTCATCAAACCCTACACCATCTTGACCGTCAACGGTGAGCAGGTGGGCATCATCGGCGTGGTGACCGAGATGACCTCGATCCTCTCCAACGCTGGCCCGAACGTCAAATTCACGGACCCGGTCGAAGCCGCGCAGAAATACGCCAAAGAACTGCAAGACCAGGGCGTGCAGGTGATTATCCTGCTCTCGCACTTGGGCTACAACCGCGACCAAGAATTGGCCAAACAGGTCTCGGGCATTGACTTGATTGTGGGTGGTCACTCCCACACCTTCTTGGCCAATGACGATGACCACGCGGCCGGGCCCTACCCCACGGTGGTGCAATCGCCCAGCGGCGACCCGGTGTTGATTGTCACCGATGGCGCGTACGCCAAATACCTGGGCTACCTGGAAGTGACCTTTGAGAACGGCGTGGCCAAATCTTGGAACGGCAACCCGATTTTGCTCGACGCCTCGGTCAAGCAAGACCCGAAGACCTTGGCTCGGGTCGAAGAACTGGCCAAGCCGCTGAACGAACTGCGGCAAGAGGTCATCGGTGAAGCCGCGGTGGATTTGGATGGCGAGCGCTCTTCGTGCCGCTTCAAAGAATGCACCATGGGCGACGTCATCACCGACGCGCTGATTTGGGCTTTGAAAGACCAAGGCGTGCAAATTGCCTTGCAAAACGGCGGCGGCATCCGCGCCAGCATCCCCGCTGGGCCGATTACAGTGGGGCAGGTGCTGGAAGTGTTGCCCTTTGGGAACACCGTGGCCACGTTCAAGATCAAAGGCTCTGACCTGCTCGAAGCACTGGAAAACGGCGTGAGCAAGGCCGACAACCCCGAAAACGAGGGCACTGGCCGCTTCTTGCAGGTGGCTGGCCTGCGCTACAGCTGGGATCCGACCCAACCCGTGGGGCATCGCATCGTGAGCGTGGAAGTGCGCAACGCCGATGGCTCTTACAGCCCCTTGGACCCGGACGCGATTTACACCGTAGCCGCCAACAACTACATCCGCAACGGCGGCGATGGCTATAGCGTCTTCAAAGAAAAGGCCATTGACCCCTACGACTACGGCCCCTTGCTGGCTGACGTGGTGATGAACTACATCAAAGCCAACTCGCCCATCAGCGCGCAAATCGAAGGCCGCATTACCCAGGCGCAGGCGCCGACGGCCACCCCCGAACCGACGGCCACGCCTGAGCCCACTGCCACGCCCAAGCCCACCGCAACCACCGCGCCTACCCAGGCGCCTCAACCCACGCCCGTGCCCACCCAGGCCCCGGCCTCCAGCGGTGGCACCCCCGCCTGGGTGTGGATCATCATCGCCGTGATCATCGTTGGCGGTGGTTGGTGGATCTTCAACCGCAACAAGTAAACCACGGTTTGCATGATACCCCTCACAACCCCCTCCCGGCTCCGGCGAGGGGGTTGTTGCTTTGTTGGGCGTCTGCCGCGAGGCCCATTTGCGGGAAGCGATACTCGGTGCTAAAATGACCCTACCCGATTGAGGGCAGAGGTTTATGCGCATTCTCTATTTCTCGCTTGATTACACCCCCCACGACCACCGCTTTTTGACCGCCTTGGCCAAGAGCGGGCACGAAATCCATTACCTGCGCCTTCAACGCGGCCCTCGGCAAACCGAAGACCGCCCCTTGCCCGCTTCGGTCCACCAGGTGATTTGGGCGGGCGGGCGGGCGCCTTTCCGATGGCGGCAGGTGCCGCGCCTTTTGGCCGATTTTCGGCGGGTCTTGCGCACCTTGAAGCCCGACCTTGTCCACGCGGGCCCCATCCAAACAGTGGCCCTGTTCCCTGCCCTGGTGGGCTTCCACCCTTTGGTGAGCATGTCGTGGGGCTATGATTTGCAACGCGACGCGGAGCGCAACGCCTTTTATCGGGGCCTGACGCGCTGGGTGCTGCGGCGAAGCGACGCCCTGGTGGCCGATTGCCAAGCCGTCGCCCGCAAAGCCCAGGCCCTGGGCTTCCCTGCCCAGCGTATCACCGTCTTCCCTTGGGGGGTTGATTTGCAACATTTTTCCCCTGGGCCTGATGATGGGTTGCGGGCTCGCCTGGGCTGGGAAGACGCCTTCGTGGTGCTCCACAACCGCTCGTGGGAGCCCATCTATGGCGTGGACGTGATGGCCCGCGCGTTCGTGCGCGCTGCCCGTCAGGAGCCACGCTTGCGGCTCATGCTGCTGGGCGGCGGCTCGTTGGCCCCACTGCTTCACCAGGTTTTCCAAGAGGCCCATCTCTTGGAGCGGGTGCACTTCTTCGGGCAGGTTTCACAACGTCACTTGCCGCGCTATTATCGCGCCGCAGACCTTTACCTCAGCGCCTCGCACAGCGATGGGTCGTCGGTGTCGTTGATGGAAGCCTTGGCCAGCGGCTTGCCGGTGTTGGTTTCCGACATCCCTTCCAACCGCGAATGGGTGACCCCTGACCAGCAGGGCTGGCTCTTCCCCGACGGCGACGTGGACGCTTTGGCCGCGGCTTTAATCAAAGCCGCCCAAACGCCCCCCGCAACCCGGCAGCGCATGGCGCAGGCAGCCCGAGCCCGGGCCGAAGCCAAAGCCGATTGGGCGCAAAACTTTCGCTCTTTGTTGCATCTTTATGCCCAAGTTGCCCCATGAATGCACGCTTCATCGCACTGCCCCCAATGACCGCAACGGATTGAGGATCCGCCAATGAAAACCCTTGCAATTATCCAGGCCCGAATGGCCTCTTCCCGCTTGCCGGGCAAAGTGCTCAAACCGATTGCCGGACGCCCTATGCTGGCTTGGGTTGTCACACGCGCCCAACAAGCCCAAGAAGTGGATGCGGTTGTGGTGGCGACAACGCACCACCCCTCGGATGACCCCGTGGCAGCATGGTGCGCCCAGCGCCGCGTGCCTTGCTATCGCGGCCATCCGTTGGACGTCTTGGACCGTTACTATCAGGCTGCTCAGGCCTACCAGGCCGATGTCGTGGTCCGCCTGACCGCGGATTGCCCCTTCCTGGACCCTTCCTTGGTGGATGAGGTGCTGCAGCGCTTTCGCTCCCGAGGGGTAGATTTTGCCGCCAATCGGCTGCCCGAGCCCTGGGGACGGACATTCCCCATCGGTTTAGACGTTGAGGTCATGCACCAGGCGGCGTTGGCTCGGGCCTGGCGTGAGGCCACCGAGCCCCACCAGCGGGAGCACGTCACGCCCTATTTCTACGACGACGCCCCCATTCAAGCGCTGCGCTTTCACCCCCAAGCCCCGCGCTGGCGCGAAACCACCACCCCGCGCGGCTTCCACATCGCCCTCTACCACGCCCCCCAAAATTGGGGCCGCTTCCGTTGGACTGTGGACACGCCCGAAGATTTGGCCCTGGCCCAGGCCATTGCCGAAGCCTTGGACCCAGCCGAGATGGCCTGGGAGCGCCTCTTGGCGTTTTTGCAGAAGCATCCTGACCTGGCTCGCTTGAACGCGCATATCCGTCACAAAACCCATCGCGACGTGGACCACCGCCTGGAAACCTAACGGATGGTGTCTTATGAAGCCCCTCATCGTGCTCGATTTTGGCTCGCAATATGCCCAACTCATCGCCCGGCGGGTGCGTGAGCAGGGCGTGTATAGCGAACTTTTCCCCCACGATGCGCCAGCAGAAGACGTGCTGGCTTTGGACCCTGTGGGGTTCATCCTTTCGGGCGGGCCGGCCTCGGTGTATGCCCCCGCCGCGCCGCAGGTTCCGCCCTACGTGCTGGAAAGCGGCCTGCCCGTGCTCGGCATCTGCTATGGCATGCAAGCCCTCACCCACGCCTTGGGCGGCACGGTCAACCCCGCGCCCCAGCGGGAATATGGCCTCGCCCATCTGGAAGTGTTGCGCCCCAACCCGCTGTTGCCTGAGGGGCGCTACCCGGTTTGGATGTCGCACGGCGACCGCATCGAGCGCTTGCCCGCGGGTTTCGAAGTGTTGGCGCGCACGGCCAACAGCCCGGTGGCTGCGATGGGCGATTTGCAGCGGCGCTATTTTGGCGTGCAATTTCACCCCGAAGTGCAACACACCCCCAACGGCGGCGAGATTTTGCGCCGCTTTGCGGTGGAAATCTGCGGCGCAGAAGCCGCCTGGACGCCGGAAAACATCATCGCAGAAAGCGTAGCCCGGGTGCGCGCCCAGGTGGGCAGCGAACCGGTGTTGGCGGCGGTCAGCGGCGGGGTGGATTCCACCGTCGCGGCCGCGTTGGTGCACCGCGCGGTGGGCGACCAACTTACCGCGGTGTTCGTCGATACCGGCCTGCTGCGCGCGGGCGAGCGCGCGCAGGTGGAAGCCGCGTTCCGAGGGGCGTTGGGCGCCCGCTTGGTGGTGGTGGATGCAGCCGAAGAGTTCCTGCAAGCCCTGCGCGGCGTGACCGACCCCGAAACCAAGCGCCGCATCATTGGCGAGAAATTCATCCGCATCTTCGAGCGGGAAGCCCGCCGCCTGGGCCAACCGCGCTTTTTGGTGCAAGGCACCATCTACCCCGACGTGGTCGAATCGCGCGCGCCCGACCGCGCCAAAGCCCACCGCATCAAGAGCCACCACAACGTCGGCGGCCTGCCCGAGGTGATGGATTTCACCTTGGTAGAGCCTTTGCGCTATCTGTTCAAAGACGAAGTGCGCGCGGTGGGCGAAGCCCTGGGCCTGCCGCGGGCGTTGGTGTGGCGGCAGCCCTTCCCGGGGCCAGGGCTGGCCGTGCGCTGTTTGGGCGAGGTCACCGCCGAACGCCTCGCGAAACTGCGCGCCGCGGATGCCATCTTCACCCGCGCGCTGGAAACCGCAGGCCTGCTGCGTTCCGGCCCAGGCCAGGGGGAAGGGAAGGTCTCTCAGGCTTTTGCCGTGTTGCTGCCCGTCAAATCGGTGGGTGTGATGGGCGACCAGCGCACCTACCAGGAAACCATCGTCTTGCGTGCGGTGACCACCGACGATTTCATGACCGCCGACTGGGCGCGGCTTCCGGCCGATTTGTTGGCCGAGGTCTCTCGGCGCATCGTCAACGAGGTGGACGGCGTGAACAGAGTCGTGTATGATATAACTACGAAGCCGCCTGCGACGATTGAGTGGGAGTAGGCTCAAAGTGTTTTGTGCAGTATCTGTGCAGTAAAGGAGGCTAAAATGGAATATCAAGCCATGCTTTCCAAGGCCTGGAGCATTTTGAAACGGCAGCGCGCCTTGTGGCTGTTTGGGTTTCTGAGCGCATGCGCTGGTGGTTCGTATGGTCGGATGGGCATTCCGAGTTTCAATTTCCAAGTGCCGGCCACGACGCAGAGGGAGCAGTCTTTCTCGGGGATGGAAGGCCAACACCTGGAATCTTTCTTCCACCAGCTGGGGCAGGTGCCTGCGGGCGTTTGGGTGTTGCTCGGCGTGGGGTTGCTTTTGGTGCTCTTTGTCTGGCTGGTGTTGATGTTGGCTTTGCGCTCTTTTGCCCAAGGTGGTTTGTTGGGAGGCCTTGGGCAGATTGTGGCGGCCGAGCGGGATGGTGGTGAATCTCAGGTCTTGCGAGTCAAAGACGTGGTGGAACAGGGCAAGGCCCTGTTTGGGCGGTTGTTTCTCTTCAATTTGTTGATTGGTGGCGGCGTCTGGGCGGTGATAGTGATTGCCGTTTTGGGGCTCATCGTTTTGGCTATGCTCACGATGGGGATTGGGATTGTGTGTTTGATTCCCCTGTTTGTGTTGGCGATTCCGGTTGTTTGGCTGTTGAGCGTTTATTTGGAGTTGGTGCTGTTGAGCCTGGCGCTCGATGAGCCGCAAGTGGCGTCTACGTGGGGGCGCATCAAAGCCGCGTTTGGCAAGGGCGCTGATTTGTTGAAAGGGCATTTTTGGGATGCTGTGGTGGTGGCTTTGTTGGTGTGGCTGATTAACATCCTCGCGGGGCTGGCGATGGTGGCGGTGTTAGTGGTTTTGCTGATGGTGCTGTGGGGGCCGTTGGTGGCTTTTGGTGTGCTCGCGCATGCGACGGGTTGGTTGGTGACGCTGTTGGTGTTGTTGGGTATTGTGGGCGGCGGAGTGGCTTTGTTGGTCTTTTTGGGCTTGGCGGGTTTGCTGGAGACGTACACGCAGAGCGTGTGGGTGTTGGCATTTGAGCAATGGCGGGCGTTGGATGCCGTGCAGGGTGAGGCTTTGCCGCCCTCTGACCCTGGGCCCCTTCCCGCGCAAGCCTAAAATAGGATTTTGAGCAGATGTTTTGGCCAGGGGAAAAGTTGCCCCTGGCCGAGTTATCTCGCGCAGATGTGAGGAGATGATGCTCCACAACAATGTTTTGGCTTTGGTGGTGACGTTTGCTGTTTCCCTGTTATGGCTGCGGGTCAATGACTTTGCTGCGGCCCGCGGCTGGGTAAGCAGCCGCCTGAGCCGCAAAATCATCCACATCGGCACAGGCCCGTTGTTTGTGTTGTGTTGGCTGTTGTTCGACGACGCCCCCGAGGCGCCTTACTTGGCCGCGTTGGTGCCGCTGGTCATTACCGTGCAGTTTGCTCTGATTGGCCTGGGCCTTATTCGCGACGAGGCCGCGGTGCAGGCCATGTCGCGCAGCGGCGACCGGCGGGAGATTTTGCGCGGCCCATTGTTTTATGGCGTGGTTTTCGTCGTGCTCACGGTGCTTTATTGGAAGAAGACCCCCACCGGCATTGTCGCCTTGATGTTGCTGTGTGGCGGCGATGGGATTGCCGATTTGGTGGGGCGGCGTTGGGGCAAGCATCCCCTGCCGTGGTCACGGCAAAAAACTTGGGAAGGCAGCCTGGCGGTGTTCCTGGGCGGGTGGTTGTTGGCTGCGGCTGTGTTGGGGGTGTATGTGGCTGCAGGGGTGTTTGCGGGCCCGTGGACGGCCTACTGGCCTGCGTTGACGGTGCTGGCGTTGGCCGCGGCAGTGGTCGAATCGTTGCCTTTGCACGACGTGGACAATTTGACCGTGCCCTTGGTGGCCGTGCTGTTGGCCCGTTGGTGGTGGTAAACTTATTCCCCAAAATTGGCGCTTTTGGAAGAGGCGATGATACTGATTGATGGGCATCATTTGACGCTGGAAGAAGTCGTGGCTGTGGCCCGGCGGGGCGAGCAGGTGCGTTTGGCCCCCGCGGCCCGCGAGCGTTTGGTGGAAGGGCATCGCTGGGTGCAAGCGATTTTGGCTGCGGGCAAACCGGTGTATGGCATCAACACCGGCTTTGGCATTTTTGCCGAGCGGCGCATTTCTGCTGAGCAGGCTTCGCAACTGAGCCGCAATTTGGTGTTGAGCCACGCGGTGGGCACGGGCGCGCCATTGCCCGCCGATGTTGTGCGCGCGGCGATGCTCATTCGGGCCAACACCCTGGCGATTGGGTATTCGGGGGTGCGGCCTGTGGTGGTAGAAACCTTGTTGGCGATGCTCAACCGTGGCGTGACGCCTGAGATTCCTTCCCAGGGCTCGATGGGCTCTTCGGGCGATTTGGCGCCTTTGGCCCATTTGGCGTTGGTCTTTACCACCGATGAGCGCGACCGCGCCGAAGATTCGGGCTGGGCGGTTTTCCGCGGGCAACGGATGCACGGGAAGGCGGCGATGGCCGCGGCCGACATCCCACGGGTGGTGTTGGGCGCCAAAGAGGGCTTGGCCGTGACCAACGGCGCGACGTTTTCGGCCGCGTTGTTGGCTTTGGCCGTTTATGATGCAGGCCATTGGCTGGACGTGGCTGAAATTGCTTTGAGCATGAGCCTGGAGGCGCTGTTGGGGGCGTCTGACGCTTTTGACGAGCGGATACACCGTGCGCGGCGGCATCCGGGGCAGGTGCAGGTGGCTGCCCGCGTGCGCAACCTCACCCGAGGCAGCACGCTGGTGGATGCCGGCGGCCGTGTGCAAGATGCCTACTCGCTGCGAACCGCGCCCCAAGTGCAGGGCGCGGCGCGCGAGGCTTGGCAATTTGTCGCAGGGGTTGCCGAGCGCGAAATCAACGCCGTCACCGACAACCCCCTCATCTTTGGCCCCCACGACGCCATCTCCGGCGGCAACTTCCACGGCGAACCCATCGCCATGGCCGCCGACTTCCTCGGCATCGCGATGAGCGAAGTGGCCGCCATCAGCGAACGCCGCATTTTCCGCCTCACCGACGGCAACCTAAACTATGGCTTGCCTTCGATGTTGGTGGATACCCCCGAAGCCGCGGGGCTGAATTCTGGCCTGATGATGCCGCAATACACTGCGGCCTCGCTGGTGCTGGAAAACCAAACCCTGGCCAGCCCCGATAGCACCCGTTCGCTGCCGACTTCCGGCGAGCAGGAAGACCACAACGCCAATGCGATGACCGCGGCGCGCCATGCTGGCCAGGTGGTCGCGAATGCGGCCCATGTGGTGACGGTGGAGGCTTATACCGCGGCGCGCGCGTTGGATTTGCGTTTGCGGTTGATGCCCCAGGCGCAAATGGGGTGCGGCACGGCCGAGGCCCATCGCCGTTTGCGGGCTGCTGTGCCTTATCGCGCCGGGGACGCATGGTGGGGGCCTGAAATCCAACGCGCGCGTGAGGTCCTTTCCCAACGGGCGTTTGTCGAGGCTGTTTTGGCGGCTTGTCGCGCTTAGCGCAGCCGGCGAGGCAGGCTTTGGTTATTTTCAACCTTGGATGTGAGTGAAGTAATATGACTTTGACCTCTTATCAATCCCATGCTCAAGCGGGCGATTTGGCGCAATTGTTGAGCACCAGCCATCGTTTCTTCCTGGTGCGTTTGACCCCAGGGCAAGCCCTGCACACCCACAAAGGTGTGATTCAACACGATGACCTCATTGGGTTGCCGTGGGGCACGCAGGTGTATTCCCACCTGGGCGAATCGTTTTATTTGTTGCGGCCTTCCTTGGCTGACCTGATTAAAGAGACCCGCCGTAACACGCAAATCATGTTTCCCAAAGATATTGGGTTTATCTTGGTTTCGATGAGCATTGGGCCTGGGCAAACGGTTTTGGAAGCCGGCACGGGCTCGGGGGCCTTGACCACGGCGTTGGCCTTTGCCGTGGGCCCGCAGGGGCGGGTGATTTCATACGAGCGGCGCCCTGAAATGCAGCGTTTGGCTCAGAAAAACCTGCGGCGGGTTGGGCTGGATGAGCGGGTGACGTTCAAACTGCGTGATATTGCCCAGGGTTTTGATGAGCAAGAGGTGGACGCCCTCTTTTTGGACGTTCCCACCCCCGAAGATTACATTGCTCAAGCCCGAGCAGCCCTCAAGCCGGGCGGCTTCTTTGGGAGTTTGGTGCCGACCACCAATCAGGTTTCGCGCTTGGTGGAGGCCCTTCAAGCCCACGATTTTGCCTTTATCGAAGTGTGTGAGACCCTATTGCGCTATTACAAACCTGTGCCCGAGCGCTTGCGTCCTACTGATCGGATGGTGGCGCACACCGGCTATTTGATTTTTGCGCGGCCGGTGACGCCCACCCCGCGGCCGGGCCTCGCGGAGCAGGAGGATGGCTGAAGCGCACGCCCTGCTGAGTGAGCAGCGCCTGCGGCAGGCCTTGGCGCGCGCCCAGCGCTGGCCGCCGGTCAATCCTTACCCTGAGGCCCTCTTCCCCACCGCGGCAAAGCCGGCTGCGGTGTTGGTGCCGCTGGTGCAGGCCCCGGACGGCTGGCGGTTGTTGTTCATCCGCCGCACGGTCAACCACCGCGATCCCCACAGCGGGCAGGTGGCCTTCCCGGGCGGGCAGCAAGAACCGACAGACCCGAGCCCTGAGGCGACCGCGCTGCGGGAGGCGGAAGAGGAAATTGGCCTTTCCCCGGCTCAGGTGATGGTGTGGGGGCGTCTGCCGCGGCATCGCACTCTCACGAATTTTTCCATTGTGCCGGTGGTGGGGCGGGTGCCGTGGCCCTTGAACTTGCGGCCCGCGCGTGAGGAAGTGACCCATGTGTTTACCGTGCCGTTGACGTGGCTGCGCGACCCGCGCCATTGGGAAACGCGCGCGCAACCGCTGCCCCAAGGCGGGGTTGCCCAGATGGTTTACTTTCATCCTTATGACGGCGAAGTGATTTGGGGCGCAACCGCGCGCATGGTGGTGACCCTGCTCCAAGTTTTGGGTTGGTGGCCGCGCGAAGGGAGAACCCCTTAGAGTATAAAATCTCCGTAAACAAACGAGCCCAGGCCAAGGCAGGTGCTTGACCTGGGTTTTCTCTTTGTTGTAAAATCGGATACTGGAAACTTTTGTTTCCTCACTTGTTGGGTGAAGGCGCACTTGGGGAAGTGCGTCGTCCATCTAACATCCCTTCTACTCATCCGTTTTCCCAAATTGCTGTAAGGAGGAGGAAGTATGAAGAAGCGATGGTTTATTTTGTTCGCCGTGTTGCTGGTCGCGGCGTTGGCGCTGTCGGCCTGCGGCCAGAAGTCCACTTTCAAGTGCGACGACCCCTATGGGTGCGTCAATATCGGCCCCAACGATCCCATCAAACTGGGCGTGGCGGTGGTGTTGAGCGGCCCCAATGAATCGCTGGGCGTGGACGAGGTCGGCGGCGTGGAAATCGCGGTGGACGACTTCACCGCTGCCAACAAGGATTGGTTGGGCAAGCACACCATCCAGGTGGTGAAGGAAGACTCCCAGTGCTCCGCTGAGGGCGGCCAGACCGCTGCGCAGAAGCTGGCGGCCGATAAGTCCATCGTGGGCGTGATTGGGACGGCCTGCTCCAGCGCGGGTGAGCCGGCTTCCAAGATCCTCTCGGATGCTCACATTGTGATGATTTCGCCCTCCAACACTGCGCCTTCGCTGACCGATCCGAAGACCCATGCGGAATGCTACCTGCGCACCGCGCACAACGACAAGGTGCAGGGTAAGGCTGTGGCGGAATTCGCCTACAACGTTTTGGGCGCCCGCACCATGGCCACCATCCACGATGGTAGCCCCTACGCCGAGCAGTTGCAGCAGGTGGCCTGCGACGTCTTCACGCAACTGGGCGGCAAGTGCGTGGCTCAGGAAGCCATCAACGTGGGCGACACCGACATGCGCCCGGTGCTGACCAAGATCGCGGCTGCCAAGCCCGATGTGCTCTACTACCCGATCTTCATCCAGGAAGGCGCGCTGATCACCCAGCAGGCGAAAGAGGTGCCCGGCTTGGAGAACACCGTGCTGATGGGCTCCGACGGTATGATTTCGCCGGACTTCATCAAAGCGGCTGGCGAAGCGGCTGAAGGTATGTACCTCTCCGGCCCCGCGGCTGTGGATGACCAAAACTTCAACAAGAAATACGAAGCCAAATACGGCCAGGAACCGCCGAGCGCGTTCCACCTGCATGCTTACGACGCCACCATGATGCTGCTTGATGCCGTCAAGAAGGTGGCTGTGGTGGACAAAGACGGCACCATCCACATTCCGCGCAAGGCTCTCTGCGAAGCCCTCTTCGCTACCAAAGACTTCAAGGGCTTGACCGGTACCCTCACCTGCAACCAATACGGTGACTGCGCGGATCCGAAGATCAACATCTACCAGATCCAAAACGGCGAATACGTGCCGGTGTGGCCTCAGAAGTAACGACTGATTCCTGTAGGCCTGTGCAGGGGTGCCGGGAGGTGACTTCCGGCACCCTTAACCCATCTTTACCTCTGCGCGCCGGGGGGACGGTTTGCCGCTCCCCCGGCGGCGAGTGCAAGAGGGAGGCTTCATGATCGCGAAACTCAAACATTACCTGGAGCGCCTAACCTTCGTTGACATTGTCGTCCAACTCTTCGGGTGGGCGATTCTGTTGGTGGCTATTATCGGCGTCATTGGGTCCCTCCACAATGCTTACTACACCAAAGAACAGTGGATGGACTTTGTCGTTTTCGGGATCTCGCAGGGCGGTGTGTATGCCCTGATCGCCTTGGGGTACACGTTGGTCTATGGTATTTTGTTCATGATCAACTTTGCCCACGGCGATATCTTCATGGCAGGGGCGTTTACTGGCTACTTCTTGGCCGCCAAGTTGGATCAATATGGCTTTTACAATGGCCATCCGATCATCTCTTTGTTGTTGGTGATGCTCTTGGCGATGACCACTTCAGTGGTGGTGGCGCTGATCACCGAAAGGGTGGCCTACCGCCCCTTACGCCGGGCGCCCCGTCTGGTGCCGCTGATTACGGCCATTGGCGCTTCGTTTACCATTGAATACACCTTCCGGGGCCTTTACGGCTCTGGGGTCGAAGCCTACCCCGAATTGGCCATTGTGGCCGGGAAAACCTCGGTCTTGGGGGTCCGCATTTTGAAAGTGCACCTCTTGGTGATCGTGGTTTCGATTTTGATGATGGCCGGGCTGTATTTCTATGTGCAATACACCAAGGCCGGGAAGGCCATGCGCGCCGTGGCAGAAGACAAAGACGTAGCCGCCTTGATGGGCGTGGACGTGGACCGCGTGATCGTCAACACCTTCATTTTGGGCGCAGCCCTGGCCGGCGTGGCTGGCGTGCTGTATGCCTTGATTTTCAAGCAGGTCCACTTTTTCATGGGGTTCATCCCCGGCATCAAGGCCTTTACCGCGGCCGTGGTGGGCGGGATCGGGAACGTCCCGGGCGCCATGTTGGGCGGCTTCTTCTTGGGGATTTTCGAATCCTTAGGGCCGGGCCTGATTTTGGAAGGCCTGGGCATCCCGGCGTCTTATCAGTTGAAAGACGTGATTGCCTTTACCCTCTTGGTGGTGGTGCTTATCTTCCGCCCCACGGGTATCTTGGGCGAGCGCCTATCCGAAGAAAAAGTGTAGCAGAGGCGGTGGATCATGGAATCGAATCGCTCTCCCTGGAAAGATGCCTTTTGGAACGGCCTTTTGGCCGGCGCGGTGGCTCTCTATTTCACCCTGGTAGGGATGGTCAAATCCTTTAGCGGGCGTGAAGTCATCGGCGCCCTCTCATTGGGGCACGTCACCCTGCTTTTTGCCGTGGGCACCGTGATTTACGTCTTTGTGCGCCGACATGAAGACCAGTCGAAGGGCGCCTTGTTAGGCCAAGCAGCGCTTATTGGTGGCATAGGCGCATTTATGTTGGCGCTGTTGCCCTTTTTAGGCCAGTGGATTGACTTCCACTACATGTTTGTCCAGGCCACCGAAGATTTATACACCCTCTTGCGCTTTGGCCAGCCGCCGGTGCAGGGGTTGATTTTACTCACCCTGGCGGGGGTGTTGGTGGGGGTCGTGATTGCCTTGGTGGACTTCCTGCCCCCCTTCTGGCGAGATGCGGTGGTGCGTTCCTTCATCATCACCGTCACGGCGGGGATGCTCTCCGACCTTTTCAAGGGCATGACCATCAACTTCATCTTCTCGCCGTTCTTAGGTGTTGAAGGGCTGAACTATTTTGGCGCGCTCGTTGTGTTTGGCCTCAGCCTGATCTACATTTGGTTTGCCCGCCAACGCCGCGAAGCACGCGCCGCCGCGGAAACGGCCAAAGCGGTTCCGCCGGCTCCCAGTTGGAAGCGGTGGGCCATTGCAGTGGGCCTCGTGGCCTTGCTGCTGGCCCTGCCATTGGTGTTGGGCTCTTACCTTAGCCATGTCCTCAACATGGTGGGGCTCTACATCATCATGGGCTTGGGCCTCAACATTGTGGTGGGCTACGCCGGCCTGCTCGACTTGGGCTACGTGGCCTTCTTTGCCTTAGGCGCGTACACCATGGGCTTGCTGACGTCCACCGGCCCGTTGGGCATCGCCCACTGGACATTCTGGCAAGCCTTGCCCTTCTCGGTGTTAGTGGCTTTGATCGCGGGCATCTTGCTGGGCATTCCGGTCCTGCGGATGCGGGGCGACTATCTGGCCATCGTGACGTTGGGCTTTGGTGAAATCATCCGGGTGTTGGCGCTTTCCAACTGGCTCAAGCCCCTCATTGGCGGGGCCCAGGGCATCTTGCTCATCCCCAAACCGCCGTTGCCCTTTGGGCTGGAAATCAAAACGCCAGTCCATTTCTACTACCTCATCCTGGCTGGCATCGGCTTGGCCTGGTTCGTGGCTTTCCGCTTGCGGGAATCCCGCCTGGGGCGGGCTTGGATGGCCATGCGGGAAGACGAAGACGTGGCCGAGGCCATGGGCATTGATTTGGTCAACACCAAACTCACGGCCTTTGCCTTTGGCGCGTCGTTCTCGGGCCTTTCAGGTGCCATTTTCGCCTCATACGTCGGCTCCATTTTCCCCCACAGTTTCAACTTGTTGATTTCCATCAACGTCTTGTCGCTGATTATCGTGGGTGGTATTGGCAGCCTGCCCGGCGTGGTGGTGGGTTCACTGGCGCTGGTGGGCCTGCCAGAACTGTTGCGGGAATTCGCCGAATACCGGATGCTGATGTATGGCTTGGCGTTGATTGCGATGATGTTGTTGAAACCCGAAGGCTTTTGGCCTGAACCCATCCGCCAGCGGGAACTGCGCGTGGAAGAGAGCGGTGATTAGGAGGCGCACATGGCTCCCATTTTGATTGCTCGTGGTGTAACAAAACGCTTTGGCGGCTTGGTGGCCGTCAACAATTTGGATTTTGAAATCGAAGAAGGCAGCATTGCCAGCGTCATTGGCCCCAACGGCGCGGGGAAGACCACTTTCTTCAACTGCATTACCGGCTTCTACAACCCCGAAGAAGGCAAAATCATCTTCGACGGGCATGAAATCCAGGGCCTGACCCCCGACCGAGTGACGCGCATGGGCATCGCGCGCACCTACCAAAACATCCGGCTGTTTTCCAACATGACAGCCATTGAAAACATCATGGTCGGGCGCCACCCGCGCATGCATCATAGTTGGTGGGATGCCATCTTCCACACCCCCCGTTACCATCGGGAAGAGCAAGAGGCCCTCGAAGAAGCCCGTCGCTTGCTCAACTTCGTCGGCCTTTCGGGGTTGGGCGACCAACTGGCGCGCAACTTGCCGTATGGCGCCCAGCGGCGGTTGGAAATCGCCCGCGCCTTAGCCAGCAAACCAAAACTGCTGTTGCTGGATGAGCCCACCGCGGGTATGAACCCCCAGGAAACCGCAGAAATGATTCGCTTCATTCGCCACCTGCGAGATGAACTGGGGTTGAGCATCTTGCTCATCGAGCACGACATGAAAGTGGTAATGACCATCAGCGAAAAGATCGCCGTCTTAGATTTCGGGCAAAAGATTGCAGAAGGCAAACCCGAAGAAATCCAACGCAACCCGCGGGTGATTGAGGCCTACCTGGGACGCGGCGCGGCTTCGGGTTTGGGCAACGAAGCCCAAGCCGCGGCGACGGCTTAGAGGAGAAGCGCTTATGGCTATGCTGGAACTTCACGACGTCCACTCTTTTTATGGCAACATCGAGGCCCTAAAGGGGATTTCGCTCACCGTGGAACAGGGCGAAATCGTCACCCTGATTGGCGCCAACGGCGCAGGCAAAACCACCACCTTGCGCACCATTACTGGCTTGGTCAAACCGCGCCAGGGCCAAGTGTTGCTCGAAGGTGAAGACTTGACCAAATTCAAGCCTCACGAAATCGTTTACAAAGGCGTTTCCATGGTGCCCGAAGGCCGGGGGATCTTTGCCCGCCTGACCGTGGCAGAAAACTTGGACCTCGGGGCCTACATCCGCAACGACAAAAACGGCATCAAAGAAGACCTGGAACGCGTGTACGAACTCTTCCCGCGCCTCAAAGAGCGCCGCAATCAAGTCGCAGGCACGCTCTCGGGTGGCGAGCAGCAAATGTTGGCCATTGGCCGCGCCCTGATGGCCCGCCCCCGCTTGCTGCTCTTGGACGAGCCTTCGATGGGCTTGGCCCCGGTGCTGGTCGAACTCATCTTCGACACCATCGTGGACATCAACAAACAAGGCACCACCATCCTGCTGGTGGAACAAAACGCCTTGATGGCGCTTTCCATCGCCCACCGAGGGTACGTGCTGCGGACGGGTGAAATTGCCCTGACCGATACAGCCGAAAACTTGCGCAACAACGAGATGGTGCAAAAAACCTATCTGGGCATGGAATAACCAACCATCGCTTCTTCCCTATGGTAAAATGCGCGGGTCATCCCGCGCATTTGCCTTTAAAACGCGGGCCCGCCGCGCGGCGCACCGTGCAGGCCGGGGCAGGAACCCGCACTTCCCTCGCCCGAGCCTCACGCCGCGCGCAAACGTCCGTGGGCCCTGGGCGGGGCATCGCCACATCTCTGCGCGTTCGGAGAGTCTACCGTGCCTCAAGCGACATTTTCCCCGTTTGAATTGCAGATTGATTTGAAAAGCGCAGCCCGTTTGGGAGACCCCGAAGCCTTAGATTGGGCCTTAGAGGGCTTGCGGGCTTGGCCTGCCTTTGCAGCCAACGCGCCGCTGGACGAAGCCGACGTGCGTGCGGTGTTGGTGCCCTTGGGCGAAATCTTGGCGCTGCCCACCGTGCCGGTGGATTATCTGCACGGGCTGGCGTCGTCGTCATGGGCGGGGGTGCGGGCCTTGGCCGCAGTGGCCTTGGCCGCGCGGGCGTTGCAGGGGGAACGCATCCCCGCGGCTTGGCTGCGCAAGTTGGCTGCCGACCGCCGCGCCGAAGTGCGCCTCGCGCTGGAAAGTTACCTCAAACAAAAAGCAGCCGAAGACCCCGCGGCCGTATTGGCTCTGCTGACGGCCTGGAAGCAAGCCCCAAGCCCGCTCTCGCCCCGGGCAGCCGCGTTGGCTTTGAGCGTGGCGGCCGAAATGCCGCCCGACGCGGCCCCGTCTGCCTTGCGCTGGGTGGCCGACTTCCGCACCGACCCCCACCCCGACGTCCAACGGGCGTTGGGCGAGGCCTTGCGCCGCTTGGCCGCACACGGCTTGGCCCAAGACGTCTTGACCCTCTTAGAAACCTGGTTGCAGGAGCCGCCAACCCCGGCCGAAGCCTACCCTTGGGCCTTGCGGGGCTCATGGGCGCACCCTCACCGTGAACGGGCTTTGGCTTTGCTGGCCCAAGTGGAAGCGCAGTTTGGCACTTCGCGGCCGTTGCGGCGCGCACGCCAATCCTTGACCGCGGAGGCCTAACATGCCCACGTTGGGGTTGTTGGCCGATACCCATGTCCCTGATCGGGCTTCGGCGCTCCCTCCCCAAGTGTTAGACGTCTTCCGCTCGGCTCGGGTGACCGCCATTTTGCACGCAGGCGACGTCATCCACCCTCGCGTCTTGCGAGCGTTAGAAGACATTGCCCCCACTTGGGCGGTGCGGGGCAATCGCGATGTTTACTTCCTGAGGCGTCTGCCGACCCGCCAAACGCTCACCTTTGACGGCGTGCAAATAGGCCTGACCCACGGCCACGGCAACCTGGAGCAATACCTCCGCGATAAGTGGGAGCATTGGCGCCACGGCATCCCTTTTCACCGTTTCGAGCAGCGGGCGTTGGCCATGTTCCCCCAGGCCGACGTGGTCGTCTTTGGCCATACCCATTATCCGCTCTGTCGCTGGATGGGCGCCCAACTGCTCTGCAACCCCGGCTCGCCGGTGCATCCTATTTTTGCCTCTTTGCCGCCGACCGTGGCGTTGCTGCATATTGAAACAGACCGTTTCTGGGGGGAGATCGTGCCGCTTGAGTGAATTGCGGTATAATGCCGCCATACTTTTTGCCTGGGCATGACGCTTTGTTGCTCAGAGCCCTTTGGAGGAAGACAATGCGGAGTCAATCTCGCTGGTTGGCCGCGCTTCTCGGCTTGTTGTGGCTGGGCGCGGTTTTGACAGGCTGCCAAAGCAAGGCCGATTTTTCTTTGAAGTTGAGCCCCAAAGAGGGGGCAACCTTTGCCGTGCATTCAGTGGTCAGCCAAAACATGTCCCAAGAATTGATGGGACAACCCATGAACATCAGTCAAAATTTGGTCTTTGACTACGAGTGGAAGGTCACCCAGGTGGATTCGGAAGGCAACGTCCACCTTCAGGTCACGTACGACCACATCGCCATTGAACAAACGCAAAATGGGCAAAAAGTGTCGTACGATTCGGCTTCGGATGAGCCCCCGCCGAAATTTTTCACCGGCGTCGAAGCCATGATTGGCAAATCGTTTGTCATGGTGTTGACGCCCTCAGGGCGTCTCAAAGAAGTGCAAGGCTTAGACGCCCTGTTTCAGGAGGTGACGGAAGCCTCGGGGCTGGATGACGTCCAAAAACAGGCCTTTCACCAAGCCCTGGTCGAAACCTTTGGGGAAGACGCTGTGGGCGAACAGATAGACGCCCTGTTTGGGCAATATCCATCGCAGCCGTTGAGCGTGGGTTCCACCTGGGAAGCCGACGCCGAGCACAAGGCCCTCTTCCCCCTCAAGGTGCACACCACCTATACCGTGGAAGCGCGAGAGGGGCAAACCGTGTCCATTGCTTTGAAATCGGTTTTGCAGAGCGACCCTGAGCAGCAGGTGGACGAAGGCAGCCGCATTTTCAAACTCTCGTATGACCTTTCGGGCGACCAACAAGGCACCATGAAAGTTGACCTAACCCAAGGGATGCCCATCGAAAGCCACATCACCCAGCATTTGAAAGGCCAGTTGACGGTGGTGAACGTGGATACGGGCGAGACTTTGCCCGTGCCCATGAGCATGGATTCGGACATTGCCATTACCGTGACCGAGAAATAAAAAAACGCCCGCGCCCCGTGCCGCGCGTCAACGAGCCGCACCCTGGCCGACGGCACTCAGGCCGCTTGTGCGTGTGGCACGCGGCCGGCCCATCGGGAAGCGTGCGGCTCGTTGGGCTTGGCAACGCATCCCTGCGCGGCATGGTGAGGCGCGCATCCCGCTTGGTTGGGCAGGGGCGCATGGCTGGGGCATCTGCATTTGAGGAGGCGTGACGATGGAGGCCATACTCCGCATCTGGAAGCGAGCCGAAGCGTTGGTCTATGTGGGCATCGGCTTCACCTTGCTCGTGGCAGCGGTGGGCGCACTGCTGCAGATTTGGTGGGAATATTTTTTGCCCTGGTTTACGCGCTTTTCGGTGGCCAAATTTGACGCGTTGGCCATTCTCGACCAGTTGTTGGTGGTTTCCATGTTGGGCGAAATTTTGCAGATGGTCAAAATTTCGCTGACCCAGCGGCGGATGTTTAGCGAGCCTTTCCTGGTGGTTGGGCTGATTTCGGTCGTGCGGCGGATCATCATCATCACAGCGGAAAGCAACCGCTTCATCGTAGAAGAGGGCGAGCGCTTTTCCCTTTTTATGTTAGAGCTGGTCGTTTTGGGGGTTTTGCTCATTGTGTTGGTGTTTGGCATCCACAAATTGCGCAGCCAGCGTTTGAACGAAGCCCGTCGTTTGCGGGCTGAGCGGCGGCAATATCCTGACACGCCCAACTTGCAAGATGTGCTTTCTGGGCAAGGGTAGCCGTGGCGGGGGCGTTTCGCTTTTGCCCTTATTGCGCCACGCCGTTGGTGCCCTTCGACGATGGCCCTCGGCAGCGAAGGCGTTGCCCGCAATGTGGGTGGGTGCATTACCGTAACCCCACGGTGGGGGTGGCTGTGGTCTTGGTAGAAGGGCACAAAGTGCTCTTGGGGCGGCGGAAAGATGGCGGCTGGTGCATCCCGTGTGGGCACGTGGAATGGGATGAGACCGTCGAGGCCGCGGCTCGGCGGGAGTTTGCCGAAGAGACCGGCCTGCAAGTCACCCTTGAGCGTGTTTTGGCCGTGCGTTCCAATTTCCACGACCCCGCGCACCACACCGTGGGCGTGTGGTATTGGGGGCGGCGGGTGGGGGGCGTGCTGCGCGCCGGCAGTGACTTGTTGGAAGTGCGCTTTTACCCTTTGGATGCGTTGCCGCGCCTCAAATTTCCAACCGATGAAGAGGTCATGGCCTTGGTGCGCCAGGCGGTGGAAGGTTAGGCCTTCCCCAACACCATTGCCAAAAGCGCCATCCGCACATAGAGCCCATATTCCATCTGGCGGAAGTAGGCCGCGCGCGGGTCGGCGTCCACTTCCATGCTGATTTCGCCCACGCGCGGGAAGGGGTGCATCAAAACCATGTCTTCTTTGGCTTGGCGCATGGTCTCGGGGGTGATGATGTAAGCCCCTTTGACGGCTTCATAGGCTTGGGGATCTTCGAAGCGCTCTTTTTGCACGCGGGTCACGTAAAGCACGTCGGTTTGCGCCAACACCGGTTCGAGTTCGCGATACGATGCTTGTGGAACGCCCTTGGCCTCTAACTCTGCGATGATTTCGGCGGGCATGCGCAGAATGTCGGGGGAAACATAATTCAGCCGCACATCATAAAGTGAGAGCAGGCGGGCCAATGAATGCACCGTGCGCCCATATTTGAGGTCACCCAACATGGTCACCGTGAGCCCATCCACGCGGCCCAACTCTTCCAGAATGGTGAACAGGTCCAACAGGGCTTGGGTGGGGTGCTCTCCTGTACCATCGCCGGCATTGATGATGGGCTTGTGGACATATTGCGCGGCCAGAGCTGCGGCGCCTTTTTGGGGATGCCGCAACACGATGACATCCGCGTAGGCTTCCAGGGTGCGCACCGTGTCGGGCAGCGACTCGCCTTTGGCCACAGAGGAATAGCGCACCTCATTGATGGGAATCACGCTTCCCCCCAGCCGCTCCATCGCCGAAGTAAAAGAAGACGAAGTGCGGGTTGAGGGCTCATAAAACAAATTGGCGAGGATTTTGCCCTTGAGCAAATCGAAAGAGCCCACCCGCATCACCATTTCGCGCATTTCATGGGCAACCTCGAAGATGTAGGTCAGGTCGTCGCGGGAAAATTGCTTCACCGAGACGATGTGCCGCCCGTAAAACGGCGCGTCTTGGCGGTCGCCAAAGGGAAGGTGCCGGCTGAAGGCAGTACGGTTTGACATGGGAATACCTCCAAAATCAAGATGGATGGTTCAACCGCGCAGGGCGCGGCCAAAGCCTTGCGGGGCGAAGACGCGGCCGTCCTGGAAGACGACCTGCCCCCGTAACACCACCCGCGTCACGCGGCCGCGCACTTTCATGCCCGCGAAGGGTGACCAGTTGGCACGGCTTTGCCACCCCTGGGCGGGGATTTCCCAGGCGGCTTTGGGCGCGACTTCGATCCAGGTTTCGGCTTGCGGCGGGAGGCCGAAAATACGGCGCGGGTTGGTGGACATGCGTGCCACGAGGTCTTCCATGCTGAGGCGGCCTTCGTGAACGGCGGTGAGCAAAAGCGGCAGGGCGGTTTCCAGCCCGGGGAAGCCGGGCGGCGGTTGGGGGCCGTCTTTTTCGGCCAGGGTGTGGGGCGCGTGGTCGGTGGCGAAGCAGTCAATGACGTCCAGGTTTTCCCAGAGGGCTTCGCGGTCGGCCGGGGTGGCCAGCCGAGGGCGAACTTCCCGCCGCCCAGGCGGCAAATGGGCGACGTCGGCCGCGGTGAGGAAGAGGTGGTGGGGCGTCACTTCGCAAGTGACGGGCAGCCCGCGCGCTTTGGCTGCGCGGATGAGCAAAATTTCATCCCGCCGGGAGACGTGCGCGATGTGAACCGCGCGCTCGTAGAGGGCTGCGAAGAGGATGGCGGCTGCCACGGTGTGCCCTTCGGCGTGGACGACCAGCGGCGCTGTGGCAGGCCAATGGATAAAGTGGGGGCGCCAGGCTGCCATGTCTGCCAGGCGGAGGGTGCCATAGGTTTGGTTGAGATACATTTTGAGCCCGGCAGCCTGCGGTGCCAGGGGGGCGATGGCCTGTGCGTTGTGGGCGGTGGCGCCTAAATATTGGGCGTAATCGCAGCGGGCTTTGCCCCGCGCGGCATCGAGCGCTTGGCGCAGCGTGGCAGCGTCGGTGATGGGCGGCTGGGTGTTGGGCATGGCCAAAATGGCTGTGAAGCCGCCAGCCAGCGCGGCTGCTGTGGCGGTAGCCCAATCTTCTTTGTGGGTGGCGCCGGGTTCGCGAACATGCACATGGGGGTCCAACAGGCCGGGAAGTCGAAGCATGGTTCACCTCGCAGACGTAAAAAAAGAGCCGTTGTCGTCAAGACAACGGCTCGAAAACAGCGAAGAAAAGCGGTTCCCCGCCGGGGCTTGTCTTCCCCAGCGGTTTAGGAGGAAAAGCGGAGGGCTTTTTGCGCTCGCACATACCGGCGCAATTGTATGGAAATTCGCATAAAAGTCAAGGTTTTGGCGGGCATTGGGTTGTCATCCGTGAGATGTGGTCATTTTCAGGATTTTGCCTTCGGGGGTGGCCACCACGCGGACCCGTCGGGGCAGCAGATGGCCGTCGGCGGTGCGCGTTTGGGTGCGGTAGATGAGTTGGATGACCTCCCCGCGGCGGCGGACCGAGGGTTTGACGCCGCTCATTTCGGGGAATTTACGAAACACCCGACGGTTGACTTTTTCTAAGGCTTGTTTTTCCATAAGGTGGTTTGTTTTGGGCAGGGAGCGGGTGCGCGGTTGGGGTTAGGCTGCGGTGGAGCGCAAACGGCGTCGCAGAAAGGCGGGGAGTTCCAAATCGTTGGCGGCCTCGACGGGTGGGGGCGGGGCTGGCACGCGGCGGGCGGTGGGGGCCGTGGCTTGGGGCGCTGCGGCCGCGGCGGGCGCTCGGCGGGTCACTTGTGGGTGGGTTTGCGCGACCCCTTCCCAGGGTTGGGCGCCCACGCCGGTGATGAGCAAAACGACCTGCGCCCGCCCTTCGAACGCTGGGTCGGTGTTGAAGCCCCAAATCACATCGGCATCTTCGGGCAAGTGGCTGTGGAGCGATTCCATTCCTTCCACCACTTCCCACAGGGTGAGGTCGTCGCCGCCGACAAAGTTGGCCAGCACGCCGGTGGCGCCTTCCAGGGAAACATCGCCCAAGAGGGGGTTGCTCAAGGCCGATTGGATGGCCTCGGCGATGCGGTTTTCGCCTTTGCCTACGCCCATCGAAATCAGCGCGCCGCCTCCGGAGGCCATCAGTCGGCGGACGTCGTTGAAATCGCGGTTGATAATGCCGGTTTGGGTGATGACGTCGGTGATGCCTTGGATGGCCCGCCGGAGCACTTCGTCGGCCAGGCGGAAAGCGCCTTCCAAGGAGAGGTTTTTGGGTGCGACTTCCAACAGGCGGTCGTTGGGCACCACAACCAGCGTATCGGTGTTGGGCATCAGCCGGCGCAGCCCTTCTTCTGCATTGCGGCGGCGGGTGGTGCCTTCGAAGGAAAAGGGCATGGTCACCACCGACACGGTAACGGCGCCCAGCGAGCGGGCGACTTCGGCGGCGACCGAAATCGCGCCTGTGCCTGTGCCGCCGCCCATGCCCGCGGTGAGAAAGACCATGTCGGCGCCGGCCAACGCCTGGGCCAGCGCGTCGCGGCTTTCTTCGGCGGCTTTGAGGCCCACGCTCGGATCGCCGCCCGCACCGTGGCCGCCGGTGAGCCGCGGCCCAAGTTGCACCTTGACCGGCGCAGGGTTCATGCGCAAAACCTGGTCGTCGGTGTTGGCGGCGATGAATTCGACCCCTTGCACGCCGAATTCAATCATGCGGGCTACGGTGTTGGAGCCGCCGCCGCCCAGCCCGATGACCTTGATGGTGGTGTTAGGAAAGTGCAATTCCGCTCCCATAGTGCCCTCCCAAAAATCAATGAGTTGGTTGAGGTGATGCAACTTCTGTGCCAGTTACCGAAAGCCAGTGGACGGGTTTGTTGGCCGTCCGGAGGGTGGCCAGGGTTTGCGGCGGGTAATCGGTGGTTTGGCCGAGGACGATAATCTGGTCTGCGTGGAGGGCCTCGCCAATTTGGAACCCCACCGTCGCGCGGCCGCTTTGGAGCCACGGTAAGGCAGCGCTGAGGTAGTGGGGAGGCACCCCTTGCTCAAAGGGCGGAAGGAGAAGGTAGGTGTGGCCAGGGGCCGCGAAGTCGGAAGGCAGGCCGTGGGCGCTGGGGCTTTCGGGGCGGAGGGCTGCGATGATGGGGCGGGGTTTGCCTGTGGGGCTCATCCAGGCTGCTGCGGCTTCGGGGTGATCGGCCGGTGCGGTGAGCACCCAAAACGCGCCGCCTGCGACGTGCTCAGGCAGGGCGTTTTCCCAAAAGCGGGTGGCAATGGCCTGATTTTTGGCTGTGACTTCGTCTTCGGGCTCGCGGCCGTAGCGGCTTCCCATGCCCACGAGGAAGAGGTCGGGCACGCGCCCCAGCGCGGCCCGCGCCTCTGCGGCGTACCAGTCGAAGATGCGGAAGCCCCGATGGTCTTGGCTCTCGGCTGGCGTGTAGTAAGGTTGGGCTTGGGGCCAAATTTCTGGGCCGCCGGCGCCCCAATCCAGCGGTTTGCCTTCGCTCCAAGCCAGCGCGCTGAGGGCCAGGCGCTCGGCTACGTCGGGGGCGCGGCGTTGGAGCCCTTCCAGTGCTGCCCGGAGGAAGGCTAAATCCCAATAATCGCCGCCGGGCTCCAGCGGGGGGAAGAAAGGCGTCAGCCCTTCGGCCAGCGCGGCTTCGGCCAGCGGCTGAAAGGCATCTAAAAAGCGTGCGGGCAGGTCGGGGCTGGCCCACGCGCGCCCCCACACCGCGCGGCGGTTGGGGCGGTCGAAAAGGGCAACATGGCGCACCCCCCACCGTGCATAGGCCCGCAACAAGGGTTGAACCTCTTCCAGCGGCACATCCAGCGCCGGCGCCAGATGGATGAAGGGCTGAATGTCGGCTTCCAACAGGCCGGTGATGAAATCTTCGGGCACGGCGCGGTTGGCGGTGCTCCGCAAGACGAGCCAGCCCGCTCCTATGGATTGCAGGATGGGAAGGTAGGCTTCTAAATCGGCCTGCCGATACGGCCCTGCCTCAGGGCTGTAGTAAAGGCCATAGCGGCGAGGAGAGACTTGTTTTTCGGTCATACGCGGCTCCCAAAAAAAGGCAAAGGGTGTGTTGCCTGCTGTGCAAGAGTTGTGCCGATTGGCGCGCCCCCACCAAACCAGCCGCGGCCAAGGGCAAACGCATGCGAAACTCATCCGCAGAGCGCCAAGGGATGATAAAATAAACCCCATGACGAATCCCACCTTTTCTGTGGTTGCCCCTGTTTACAACGAGCGCGAGAGCCTGCCGGAACTCTATCGCCGCGTCAAGGCCGTGATGGAGAGCCTGGGCGAGCCGTGGGAACTGGTGCTGGTGGATGACGGCTCAACGGATGGCTCAACCGACGTCATTCGGGCGTTGCGCGACCAAGACCCGGAGCATGTCCGGCCGGTGATTTTTGCGCGCAACTTTGGGCATCAAATTGCGGTGACGGCGGGCATGGATTACGCCCGCGGCGACGCGGTGATTTTGATGGATGCCGACCTGCAGGACCCGCCCGAGGTCATTCCCGAGCTGGTGGCCAAGTGGCGGGAAGGCTATCAGGTGGTCTATGCTGTGCGCACCGAGCGGGAAGGCGAAACGTGGTTCAAAAAGGCCACCGCGGCGCTGTTTTATCGCCTGATTTATCGCATCACCGATGTCAAAATCCCCCTCGACACCGGCGACTTCCGCCTGATGGACCGCCGGGTGGTGGACGTCTTGCGCCAGATGCCCGAGCACCATCGTTTCATTCGGGGCATGGTTTCGTGGGTGGGCTTCAAGCAGATTGGCGTGCCTTACAAGCGCGCCCCGCGTTTTGCTGGGGAGACCAAATATCCCTTGCGCAAGATGCTCAAGTTTGCCCTTGATGCCATTACGGGCTTTTCTTATTTTCCCCTGCAACTGGCCACGTATCTCGGCTTTCTTTCCGCGGGTTTGAGCATTGTGGCAATTCCACTGGTGGTGCTTCTGCGGTTGACAGGTTCCCAAGCCTTTTATGGGCAGGCCACCACGTTGATTGCCGTGCTCTTTTTGGGCGGAGTGCAGTTGATTTCTTTGGGGATCTTGGGTGAATACGTGGGCCGTTTGTACGATGAGGCCAAGGGTCGCCCGTTGTATGTGGTGGCCGAAGCCCCAGACCAATCCGAAAACCTGTTGAAGCACTAAGCGTGCTTGAGCGCGCTTGATATTTTTTGCGTAAGGAGCAAAGCGATGACGACTTACCCTGATTTGGACCTTTCTATTCATGAAGAGGGGTTGAAGCACGCGGTCGAGCGTGCGCGAGAGCGGGATATTATCATTCCTACTTTCGAGCAGATGAAAGACCCGAGCAAAATTCCCGCCGAGATTCGTGAAGAGCTCCACAACATTGGCCTGTGGGACTTGCACCCCCGCAACCTTTTCCGCATCACCTGGCACAATGAGCCCAAACCCTTCGGGGGCGACTTTGGCCCGGTGAACATTTTGGAGTTTCCCGAGAGCCTCACCGGCACGCCGGCGCGCATCATCGCGTTGGTGGGCAAGTGGTTCCCCACAGGTGCACACAAAGTAGGTGCGACGTTTGGCTGCTTGGTGCCTCGTTTGGTCACCGGCCAGTTTGACCCCACCATCCACAAGGCGGTTTG
>Ga0256914_1000575_pt1 | contig 36059 bp, 31 predicted proteins | sample HulkmetaG_FD_191571 | JGI IMG/M metagenome (GOLD analysis project Ga0256914, IMG submission 191571) | Hydrothermal chimney microbial communities from Main Endeavour vent field at the Juan de Fuca Ridge, Pacific Ocean - Hulk | ecosystem: Environmental > Aquatic > Marine > Hydrothermal vents ... | reverse complement strand
GAATCGATCACAATTCCGGCCTGGTCGCCGATATCCACCCTGACGGTGAGGACGGTTTTTGCCCCGTGCTCCCGGGCCAGGGCAAGCAGTTGATCAAGCAGCCCCTGGGCAAGCGAGAGTTCATGCATGGTCAACAGTCACGACCGGTCGCTGCATGCCCACCGGATCATGCCCCTTCCTTTTGCCAGGGCATGGATGAATGATGAAGATTGATCTTCAGCTCGCCCTGTGCATCACGGCAGTAGCCAAAGGAATACTCCACCTTGACCTCGATGCCATCGCTGCCGGTAAAAAAATAGTTGCCCATGGCCACTCCATATTCCCCGTGGATGGAAATGGCGATATTTTCAAAACGCACCCGCTGCCAGGGCTGGAGGGCAAAACCGTGATCTTCAGGAAAGTCAGGGTCTCCTCCCACAAAATAGGAGAGCGCGCCCTTTCTTGTCGTTCGGAACTGGTTGACAGCGGCCCTGGTGGGCTTGAACAGGGCCGGCCCGGCGGCATATCCATACAAGCGGTCAAGATGTTTTTCAGCAATTTTACGATAATCACCGCCAGCCGTAAAAACCGAGCCTATGTCAACCAGGGCATCGGCCCAGTCCTGCTGCGCCTTGATGATCCTGTCTTCAGTGATGACCAGGGACATTTCCGCACCTCCTCCAGGCAATTTTCGGCCCGCAGACTCAAGCGTGGGCCGGATTGGGATGACCGAACCTCTCGAAATAACGGACCGGGATGGGCTGTAACAATGCACGTTTCTGCTTTCCCGGCCTTGCAGCTCAACTTTGATGGCACTCACAAGGTATTATCATCAATCGGCAGGTCCTTGTCAATTTCGCTCTATTTTATATCTGCCTGGATGCATGGCATCTATGGCGCAGACGTAGTATCATACCTCTGTCCGTGGGAATCGCCATGGGCATCATGCGGGCTCTTGCAGCCTGTTTGCCGCATACATCCACGGCGCTTTACAAACAAAGTCAGGATATCTCAGGCTCCAGACCATTTATAGCCAATGCCAACGCCATTTTCCACTCCCTCTGACGATGTTGCCATTTCCATCACGATTTCCGGTGTTGTCCAGGGGGTGGGGTTCCGGCCCTTTGTGCATGGCCTGGCCAATGAACTGGGTCTGGCCGGACAGGTGCGCAATACAGAGCAAGGTGTGGAGATCCGGCTGCGCGGTACGGCAGGGGACATTGCCTCCTTTCTGGAGCGGCTTCCCGACGAGGCCCCGCCGGCCAGCATTATCCAGCACATCGAGACAAAACCGGACAGACAGACCGTGCCAGGAAATGGTTTTCATATCCTGGCCAGCGAAAAGGGCGGCAACAGGACCCTGATCCCGCCGGATCTGGCCACCTGCGAGGATTGTCTGGCCGAAATCCTTGACCCGGCCGATCGCCGCTTTGCCTATCCCTTCACCAACTGCACCAACTGCGGCCCGCGCCTGACCATAATCAGCAGCATGCCCTATGACCGGCCCCGCACCTCCATGGCTGCCTTTGCCATGTGCCCGGAATGCAGACGGGAATACGAGGACCCAACCGACCGCCGCTTCCATGCCCAGCCCAATGCCTGTCCGGCCTGCGGCCCGCAGGTACGCTGGCATGACCGGGATGGCAACCTGCTGAGCGAGGGCAGTAACAATGTCCTTGACGCCTGCGCGCGTGCCCTGGCCAATGGCTTTATCGTCGCCATCAAGGGATTGGGCGGCTTTCACCTCGCCGTGGATGCGACATCCAGACAGGCCATTGCCCGGCTCAGGCGCAGAAAAAATCGGCCGGATAAGCCCCTGGCAGTCATGGCCAGAAATCTGGACAGGGTGCGACAGATCTGCGAGGCGGATACCAGGGCCGAGGCCCTGCTCCGAAGTCGGGAACATCCCATCGTGCTCCTGCCCAAAAAAAACTTGCCGCCGAACGAACCACTTGCGCCGGGGATGGCAGTGCTGGGGGTCATGCTGCCCTACACTCCGCTCCACCACCTGCTCTTTGCCAGGAGTGAATGCCCTGATCTGCTGGTCATGACCTCGGGCAACAAAAGCGGTGCGCCCATCTGCACGGCCAACGGGGAGGCGCTTTCGGAGCTGGCTGACATTGCGGATTTCTTCCTTCTTCATAACCGTGATATTGTCACCAGGGTTGATGATTCACTGGTCAGGATATCGGCAGGCAAGACGCGGCTGATACGGCGGGCAAGGGGCTATGCACCCCTGCCGGTTCCCCTGTCGGGCATGGAAAATCTACCCTCCGTGCTGTCCTGCGGTGCTGAACTGAAAAACACCTTTTGTCTGACCCGGGCAAATGAGGCCTTTATCAGCCAGCATATCGGCGATCTCAAGGCGCCTGACAACCTGATTTTCTTCGAAGAATCGATTCGTTTTTATCAAAAGATCCTGATGGCACAACCCCGGATCATCGCCCGGGACCTGCATCCCGATTACCTGAGCAGCCGCTATGCCGATACCACACCCCTGCCCGCCATCAGGATACAGCATCACCAGGCCCATGCGGGTGCGGTCATGGCTGAACACGGTCTGGATGAATGCCTGGCCGTGGTCTATGACGGCGCCGGCCTGGGTGAGGACGGGACTATCTGGGGCGGCGAGTTCTTTTCCATCCACAGGGGACTCTGCCTGCGCAAGGCACACCTGCATCCCTTTTTTCTGCCCGGCGGAGATCTCGCAACGCGTGAAATATGGCGCATTGGCCTGGCCCTGCTCCGGGAGTCCGGCCTGGCCGCGGCAGACAGTGCCCTGCCAGCCCTGGAGCAAAAGGGGATCGGACCGAAAACACAAAAAAATATCCTTCTGATGATGAACAGGGGTATCAACGCACCCCGCTGTACCAGCATGGGCAGGCTTTTTGACGGAGTGGCTGCTCTTCTGGGTATCCGGCAGACAACCACCTTCGAGGCACAGGCTGCCATGGAACTGGAAAGCCTGGCCCTTCAGGCCGATGTAGCAGACCCGGAAGTCCGGATGGCAGCCGAAGAGACACGCATTTTCGCTAACACAAGCTCGATGATTATCCTTGACCACCGGCCAATGATCCGCCGGATCATTGCGGACCGGCGAACCGGAATGGATGCTGCAAAGCTGGCCCTGTTCTTTCACCACTGGCTGACACTGGCCACGGGCGCGGTCATTGAAAAAATATTCTCACTGGACCATCGCCGTAATCAAGCTGAACACCCTCCTGTTGTCCTTGCCGGTGGCTGTTTTCAGAATCGTCTTCTCCTGGAAATGGTGACAGATACCCTCGAAGACAGAGGATTCAAGGTGTATAGTGGTGAAGAAATTCCTGTCAACGATGGCGGCATTGCCCTGGGCCAGGCCTGGCTCGCCGGGATGCGCCACCAGAAACAATAATAGCAACCCATCGCGGTGCTTGTAACTATACGGTTTTTATACGAAAGCCAGGTCATGCCCGTTATTAAGGGCACCGGCTTTCATCCCTTCATTGTCCCGGTGTGCCGGGATGGTGGTTACATACCACTATTTTGTAAGCTGGCACAGGTGCCCCATATTTGCGCAGTTGCTTCCGTTCGCTATAGCCTCTCTATGCGGGCGGGAGCAACCGCGTGAAGATGGGGTGCCTGTGACGGCTTACCAATAATCAAGGAGGACACCATGTGTCTGGCCATACCCATGCGGGTTGTTGAAATACAAGGGGGAAAAGACCCGCTTCTTGATCCTGAAAGAGCAATTGTCGATGCCGATGGCCTGCGCAAGGAGGTACGGCTTGACCTGGTGGACCGCCGGCCGCAGGTGGGCGACTATCTGATCATCCACGCCGGTTTTGCCATCAACTGTCTTGACGCGGAAAATGCCGAGATAAACCTTGCCCTCATGCGGGAACTGGCCGAAGAGATGGCCAGGGAAGACGGGGAAACTCCATGAAGTACATGGACGAATTCCGGGACCGGCGCCTGGTCACTACCCTGGCCAGGCAGATCCATGGAGAAGCCGGACGGCCGGTACGGATCATGGAGGTCTGCGGCACCCATACCATGGCTATCTTCCGGCACGGCATCCGGGCCATGCTGCCTGAAGAGATTGAGCTGGTTTCCGGGCCTGGCTGTCCGGTCTGCGTAACTCCATCCGGGGTGATCGACGGATTTCTTGACCTGGCCCGCAGGCCGGAAATCATCATCACCACCTTTGGCGACATGCTCCGGGTACCGGGCTCCGGAACCGGGCCCGGGAATTCCCTGGCCGGGGCGCGGTCAGAGGGAGCGGACGTACGCATTGTGTATTCTCCCATGGACGCCCTCACCCTGGCCAGGCAGGAACCAGACCGGGAGGTGGTCTTTATTGCAGTGGGCTTTGAAACCACCACCCCGACCATTGCCGCCACCATCCTTGCGGCGGACGAGCTGCAGGTGGAGAATTTTTCTGTTTTCCCGGCCGTCAAGACCATGGGACCGCCGCTCAAGGCGCTCATGCGGGATCCGGAAGTGCGGGTGGACGGGCTGCTCTGTCCCGGACACGTCTCCATTATTGCCGGTGCGGACAGCTTCAGGTTTCTGGCCCGGGAATATGGTCTTGCCTGCGCCGTGGCCGGCTTCGAGCCCACCGATATCCTCCTGGCCATCACGGTTCTGCTGCGCCAGATCGACTCCGGGACGCCGACCGTGGACAACTGCTATGGCCGGGCCGTCACCATGGAGGGAAACCGCAAGGCCCGGCAGATAACCGAAAAGGTCTTTACGCCGGTGGACAGCGAGTGGCGCGGTATGGGCCTGATCCCGAAAAGCGGCCTTGGCCTGCGGGATCAATACAAACAATTTGATATCACCAGCCGCCTGAACCTGACCATTCCCCCATCCAGGGAACCCGGGGGATGCCGCTGCGGCGACATCCTGCGCTCCATCTGCTCGCCGCCCGACTGTCCGCTCTTTGGCCGGGCCTGCACCCCGGCAAGTCCCATCGGGCCGTGCATGGTGTCCAGCGAGGGGACCTGCGCGGCCTGGCATAAATACAACAATCCCGAGGCCCTGACATGACAGGATACATTACCCTGGATCACGGCGCCGGGGGCCTGGCCAGCCAGAAGCTGATCGGCTCCCTTTTTCTCAAGCACCTGAAAAATCCCATTCTCGGACGGATGGAAGATGGCGCGGTTTTTGACCCCGGCGAAGGCAGAACAGCCTTTACCACTGACTCCTATGTGGTTGACCCGATCTTTTTTCCAGGCGGCACTATCGGCGAACTTGCCGTCAACGGCACCATCAATGACCTGGCCATGTGCGGGGCCGAGCCCAGGGCCTTGAGCCTGGCCCTGATCATCGAGGAAGGATTTGGTATTGCCGAGCTGGAAAGGATCATCAAGGCCATTGCCGACAGTGCCGACCATGCCGGCGTGCCGGTCCTCACCGGTGATACCAAGGTGGTGCCACGGGGCAAGGCGGATAAAATCTTTATCAATACCTCGGGAATAGGGATGGTGGGTGACGGGATCAGAATGGGCGCGGACCGGATCAGGGCCGGCGATGTCCTGCTCCTTTCCGGCACCCTGGCCGACCATGGCATCACCATCATGACCAGCCGGGCAGGTCTCACCGTAGACGGGAACCTGCAAAGCGACACCCGACCCCTTCATTTTTTAAGTAGGAAAATACTGACCGAGGCGCCCGAATCCATCCACGCCATGCGCGATCCCACCCGTGGCGGCCTGGGCACGGTGCTGGCCGAACTGGCCACAACAACCAATCTGTGCATGGAAGTGGAAGAGGAGAACATCCCCATGCGGGGCGAGGTGCGGGCAGCCTGCGAGCTGATGGGCCTGGACCCGCTCTACCTGGCCAATGAGGGGAAATGCGTGGTCATAGCCGCGCCGGAGCAGGCCGCTTCTGTGCTTGGTGCCATGCAGGCAACCGAAGCGGGCCGGCAGGCGGCCATTATCGGCAAGGTTACTGAAAAATATCCCGGCCGGGTCATCCTGCACACGGTTTCAGGCGGTAAACGGCTCGTCGAGCCCCTGTCAGGCGAGCCCCTGCCCAGAATCTGCTGATTGTTCCCATCCGGGTCTGGGCCCAATGGCCGGCACCCTTTGCAAAACCATTTCAATCACCGGCTCTACCGCCTGTTCCAACGCCGGGGAAAGGCCGATCCGGGTGGAGAGATCGGCCGGAACCACGGTGATCATCTCAATCCAGTCCGGGGCATTGCCGCGCAGCCGGCAGAGATCGAGGATTTCCAGCAACCCCACCTGGTGCGGCGACATCCGGGTCTGGATGTTTCCCGCCCGCACATCCCTGTTTTCATAGACATGGATAGTGCCCGGTTCCTCGGCCAGGTTGACCACGTCAATGACCAGAAGCGCATCCTTGCTCTCGATGAACGGGGCCAGCATAATGCCGGATGTGCCGCCATCAAGCAGTTCCACGTTTTCAGGGAATCTGTACTGCTCCTGCAGACGGCGCAGAACATGGACCCCGAATCCCTCATCGCCAAGGAGCAGGTTGCCCACCCCGAGAATGCCTATCTGCTGGTCAGCCGTCATAAAAAAAGCGGGACAGTTTCCTGTCCCGCCTTGATCAGTGCGCCTATTCCTCGTCAAGCCGGAACTTGGCGCCGGTGAAGATAGAGGAGATCAGGCCGTTTTTACTGAAAATATCATTCCAGGCCACAATATAGACGTGGGCCGCGACAAAGAAAAAGAAATACCACATGATCAGGTAATGGATGCCCCGCCCCTGCTGCTGGCTGCTGAAAACGGGCATGGCCCATTTCTGCCAGAAGGGGCTTTCGGGATAGAGCATAAAAAAACCGCTCAACACCTGGATGGCGGCGACAAGAAAGGTGATGAAATAGGCGATGCCGGCCAGGGCGTTATGGCCCAGCCTGCGCTCATGGCCGATATTCAGGTACAGATAACGGCCCAGGGTGCGAAACAGGTTGCCGATGTTGGCCGGCGTGATGGGCAGAAAATCCCAGAACCGTTCATACCTGTTGCCGAACACAAGCAGATAACAACGGACCAGCAGGGCCGCGGTGAAGACAAACCCGGCCAGAAAATGGATATAGCGCATGGTGGCCATGGGAAAATGGCCAGCGCCGATAATCATGGTTGTTCCCCAGGGATAATGGATATAAAGCCCGGTCACCACCAGGGTGACGATGGAGAGGGCAAAACACCAGTGATAAAGCCTGAGCAGAACCGACCAGACCTGATACCGTTCAAACCATAGCATAGCAGACCTCCTTGGCTGAAAAAGCCTACAGGACCTTGACGCGGCTCAACTCGGTTCCGTTCGGATCGAGCATGTGCACGGCGCAGGCGATACAGGGGTCAAAAGAGTGTACCGTGCGCAGCACCTCAAGGGGCAGTTGCGCGTTGGCCATGGGATTGCCGACCAGGGACGCCTCGTAAGGACCGGGCACGCCTTGCCCGTCCCGGGGACCGGCATTCCAGGTCGAAGGCACCACGCACTGATAGTTTTGTATCTTCCCATCCCGGATCACGATCCAGTGGGAAAGCGCACCGCGCGGGGCCTCGTGGAAACCGAATCCCTGCTGTTCCCCCTGGGGAAAGGTTGGTTTGTTGAAAATCTCCAGATCACCGCTGCCCACATTATCCACCAGTTTCTGCCAGTGAGAAAGGGCCAGGTCCGAGAGCATGGCCGACCGGATGGCCCGGGCCAGATGCCGCCCCGGCGTGGAATGCAATGCCTCGGCCCCCACCTTGGTTCCGGCAATGGAACTGACCCTGGACAGGGCGTCATCCACATATTTCGTGGTCAGGGCATGGCCCTGGGCATAGCCGATCAGGACCTGGGCCAGCGGCCCGACCTGCATGGGCATCTCCTTGAAACGGGGGGCCTTGATCCAGGAGTATTTTCCCTCATCCTCGAAATCGGTATAGTCGGGGACCGTCTCTTCCTTAAATGGATGCCTGCTCCAGTCGCCCTTGTACCAGGAGCGGGCAATACATTCGACAACGTTTTCCTTGAAGTAGGGATCGTTGAAGCTGGTAATCGGATTGAGCGTGGCCGGATCACCGCCGACAATCGTGCCGCCGGGCAGATCAAAACTGGTGCCTCTCGTATCAAGGGGCATGTCGGGCACGGCCAGGTAATTGGTCACGCCCGCGCCATGGGCCAGCCAGTCCTTGTACAGTGCCCCGATGGCGATCACATCGGCAAGGTACACCTCTTTGATAAAAGCCTGCGCCTCCTGGGCAAGCTGTTTGACCCAATAGAGACGTTCCATGTTCAGGGTCGCCTCGTTGTCCAGATTGATGGCAGCGGTTACGCCACCCACCGACAGGTTCTGGCTATGGGGATTCTTACCCGACAGGATAGCGATCGCCTTGGCCAGCTTGCGCTGGTAATCAAGGGATTCAAGATAATGGGCAACCGCCATCAGGTTGGCCTCGGGCGGCAGGGTCATGGCCGGATGCCCCCAATACCCGTTGGCAAAGGGCCCGAGCTGTCCCGAGTCGACCAGGGCCTGCACCTTTTCCTGAACCGCCTTGAAATGATTGTAACTGTTATTGGGCCAGGAAGAGATGCTTTCCGCCAGCTGGACAGCCTTGCGCACATCAGCCTTGAGCGCCGAGACCACATCCACCCAGTCCAGGGCCGACAGCACATAAAAATGAACCAGATGATCGTGCAGCCCGTGCAACGCCAGAATAATATTTCTTATGTATTGGGCATTCATGGGGATCTCCATGCCCAAGGCATTCTCAACGGCGCGAACCGATGTCAGGGCGTGAACAGTGGTACAGACGCCGCAGATGCGCTGGGTAAAGATCCAGGCGTCCCTGGGATCCCTTCCCCGCAGAATCACCTCGATGCCGCGCCACATCTGGCCCGATGACCAGGCCTTGCTGATGGCGCCGTTTTCCACTTCCACATCAATGCGAAGATGGCCCTCTATCCGGGTTATGGGATCAACCGTGATTCTCTGTGCCATACCTTCCTCCCCTTACTCGTCGTCGCTCTTGGAAAAAATCTTTTTGCCGACCCCCACGGCCGCGTGCAGGCCAACCGCGCCGGCGGCGGCGCCGAGGATCACCTTGCCCTTTTCAGTCGCCGCGTCGACTATTCCCTGGCCGCCGGCCGGAATGGTCACCCCGGGCAAGCGCTCGTAAAACGGGGTCATGGTGTCCCAGAAATCGGGTTCGGTGCAGCCCACGCAGCCATGCCCCACGCTGACCGGCCACACATCCACGTCATTGAACCGAACCGCCGGACAGTTGGCAAAGGTTTGCGGCCCCTTGCAGCCCACCTTGTAGAGACAGTAGCCCTGGAGGTGGTTGGCATCGCCGAACTGTTCGACAAAACGGCCCTCATCGAAATGGGCCCGGCGCTCGCACTGGTCATGATTTCTGCGGCCATAGGCGAAAAGCGGCCGACCGAGCTGATCGGTGCGGGGCAGTTTCTTGAAGGTGAGATAGTGCAGTACCGTGCCGAGGAAAGAGATCGGATTTGGCGGGCAACCGGGAATATTGACAACCGGCACGCCGTGAACCAGTTTCTGGACTCCGACCGCGCCGGTGGGATTGGGCTCGGCCGCCTGGATACCGCCAAAGGAGGCGCAGGTGCCGATGGCGATCACGGCAGCGGCCTGCGGCGCCACCTCGGCAAGTATTTCCATGGCCGTTCGTCCGGCGATTTTGCAATACACCCCGCCGTCCCTGGTGGGGATGGCTCCCTCGACCACGCAGATAAACTTGCCGGCATTTTTTTCCAGACTGTCTTCCAGGGATTTTTCCGCCTGGTAGCCGGCAGGCGCCATCACGGTTTCATGGTAATCAAGGGAAATAATATCGAGAATCAGCCGGGCAATATCAGGATGCGAGCCGCGCAGCAACCCTTCCGTGCAGCCGGTACACTCCTGGAAATGCAGCCAGATGACCGGCGGGCGCTTGCCTGAAGTGGCGGCCTCGACCAGCCTGGGCACCATGGATTCGGACAGGCCAAGAGCGGCAGCGGCTATGGTGCAGCCCTTGATAAACCCGCGGCGGCTGATAGTTCCTCTTTTTTCCGGATCTGAAAAGTGTTGTGACATATGCCCTCCCCTGCCTATGGCATGATGCGATGGTTTGTCAGTTCTCCCGTGGAACGACGCTGGGCAGAAAGAAACCACGCCCGGATAACGCCTGAACATAGAAGTTATAGATCATATATTATGATATAGGGCGGATAGCGAGAAATGCAAGCGAAAAAAAACAACGAAGAGTCGAGCAAAAAACATTCAACACATTGTGCAGGCTGTGCCCCGCGCTCCCGTCCCGCCAACAGGGCAGACCATGGAACATAAAGCGAAGAACACCACAATAAGCGGCATCGGCAGGGACAGGTTCTGCACGTTGTGTCGGAGCAGATTGCAGGAAACAGAAAATAGTGGCGCTTACCTGTCCGGATTGGCAAGAGTTTTTCCCCCATCCCCTTGTTTCCGGCCGGATCATGCCTATATGTATAAGAAGAATTGATAGATGGCAGACGGGCTGCCAGCCAGCGGTATTCAAGAAGGACAAAATCGACACAGAAGACAAAGGTGACAAGAAAGATAAGTGCAATTTTTCACCATGATCCACAGTCGACCGGATGAATACTGCTGATACACCGTTAAACAATCTGAAGAGTGCCTGCGCGGCGCCCGGAACAGGGCCGGATGGCCACAGGAAAAAAAGCGGCCATCTGCTTTCGGGCCACATCAATGCCTGCATGCGAAACAGGTGCAATCTTCAGGCAACAACACAAAAAGGAAGATACTATGAATATTACGTCTATTGATCCAGCCATGCTTTCCCTGGAACTGATTGGCGGAGATGACCGGGGTTATGATTTCCTCACCGATGAAAACATCATCCGTCTCAAACATCTGGTTCCTGAACAGCGCGTGCTCAGTATTTATCTTGATATCCGGCCGGAAACAATGGCGGACAAACCGGTTATGCTCCGCTACAAACAGGGCATGGAAGAGATACGCAACAGCGCGGCCGATGGATGGAGCCATGAGGAACGGGTACTGTTTGACGCCCTGACCGAGGATATCGGCAAAAAGATCGAGAAGATCCTGCAAAACCCCTCGGGCAAGGGCATGGCCCTCTTTGCCTCGCCCAGCCGCGTGCAACCAAAGAAAGGCAGGGTCGAATACCAGCAGTGCCTCCAGTTCAGCCTGCCCGAGGCCCCGGCCGACCTGATCCAGTGGGGTGACGCGCCGGCTCTGACACCACTCCTGATCCTGCGCGACGAATATCCTGAAACCGGCGTTGTTCTCTTTGACCGGGAACGGGTCCGTTTTTTCCTCCATTACATGGGAGAGGCAGCTGAATACTCTATCAACCTGATCAACCCGGACCGGGTGGCGCAGGGCAAGGCGCATCTCTGGCATGGTTATGGCGAGCATAATCACCATAACTGGCAGGAAGAGCATTACAGACGCTACCTGCGCCAGGCCGCTCTGGCGGTGGCCAAGATCGGTGACAAGGCGGGCTGGAAATGGCTGATCCTGGCCAGCCCGGACAAAAAGGAGTCAGGACACCTCAAGGACCACCTCCCGCTCATCTGGCAAGAGAGCGTGATCGGCACCGCTACGCTGCCCATGACCGCCAGCCTCGCCGAGGTGCGGGACGCTGCCTCGCCGCTGGTAGCCGAGGCGGAACGGCGCGAAGAAGCCCAGATGCTGGCAACCTGGGAAGGCGAAATGAAAAAACCCGATGGCCGGGCTGTGGCCGGCATTGCCGATACAGTGCAGGCTGCCATGCAATACCGCGTCCTCACCCTGATCGCCGAAGAGGGCTTTACCCGGCAGGGCTGGAAATGCAGCGCCTGCAACGGCCTGGTTGCCGATCTCATGGATACTCCTCCCGGAGAATGCCCCTACTGTGGCTCGGACGCCTTTGCCCGGTACCCGGATATCGTGGGCGATCTCGCTGTACGGGTTATCTCCAGCGGCGGTACGGTGGAGATCATCCATGATCCCGACAACCGCAAGAAGGCCCATGACCTGGGCATGGTCGGCGGTTTACTGCGCTATTAACGCACAATTCACACATCATTTTCAAGGCGGGTTAGCAAAAAAGATAGCCCGCCTTTCCTGTCCCTGTCATGTCGTCCAGGCCCGATGATAGACAGCGCGCGCCATACTGGAAATCCTTTATCCCGCCGTTCAAGGCCGTAATCCACCGGCCAGGGCCCGTCATTATCGGCACATTCCCCGCTCCAGACCGTATTCAAGGATAGCCCAAAAATCAGCACTCTGTCCCCAGGGCTGGGATCAACAGGGTCTTGACCTTTCCAGGCACTGGAAAACGGGCAAAAATGGACAGAGGCTCTTGAACCGCCATTAACCTTTATACGCATTGTGTTCAAACTCTCTATACCCCTGTCCAGAATCAACACGCAGAGCATGGTGCCAAGAAAGATAAGGCTGTACGTGACCAACCTGTGTTTGAGGCCGGTCGCCTCCACCAGCGGGCAACGAATCATTTGCAATAGCGCTCATTTCTCACAAGCAATCTGCTGCAAGACCTGAATGCCCTGAGCCTGCGGGGTTACTGCCCCAAAAAACCACTGACATATTGAAATATATGGATTCGTTATGGGGTAACACTGCATGCGTAGTACACAAATTAACAACCTCTTGCCGCCTCAGAGTAAGCCGTCACGGGCACCCTGTTTTTGCACGGTCGTGGTTGCCCACATAGCGGGCTATAGTGAACAACCACGCCTGCACAAATCCAGGGCACCCGTGCCAACTTACACGTTTCGAGGTAATGAAACTACATAGTTGCAAACCTTGTAAGTGGTTACCCTGTGAGGACTTACGCCTCAGAAGCACCACCACTGAAAATAGCCCATTCCCATTCCAGCAAATTCCTCCTCTTCACGGTTAAACACTCCTCCATCACCATTTCGAGCAAGCCATTTTCCCTCAGATACACTCATGGTGGCTGCCCTTTATCTATACAAATAATCGTATCCACGACGTGTTGAAACAACATCTCTCGGTGGCTGTCAGGAACCAGTATTTCCGTAGCCCAACGAGTGATAACATCTGAATATCATGGGAATATTACCAGAAAACCACTCAAAAAATATATTGATGGAATAATATCTCGCACTCTTCGTTCTCTTTGCTGAAGGCGCCTTTATTAGCAATAACAATAACGATCTAACATAAAATACAGGAGAAATACAATGCAAGCTGTAATTCTTGCCGCAGGTTGTGGTTCACGCTTAAAGGAACACAACAAAGGAAAGCCAAAAGCATTGATTCAACTGGACAAAGCCAGGTTGATAGAATATCAGATTTCGATACTTCAATATTTTGGCATTGATGACATATGTATAGTTATTGGATATGAAGGTGATATTATTCGATCAGTTCTCGGAAACCAATACTATTATATTAACAATTCCAAGTATGCTGACACAAACAGTCTTTACTCATTATGGCTTGCCAAAAAATGGGTGAATGATGACCTGATTATCATTAATAGTGATGTGCTAGCACATCCAAACATTTTTTGGCATCTATTAATTACTCCAGGCAATGCACTTGTATACGACTCTAGTTCTGAATTGGATGCTGAGAGTATGAAGATAGAAGTTACAGGAAATAAGTTACGTCATATCAGTAAATCAATTTCTGTCGTAAATGAACCTAAAGGAGAAAGCCTAGGCATCCTTAAATTTCAAAAAAAAGATATTAAATACCTTTTCAGCCAAGCTGAACAGGCCCTGAAATCGGGAGGAGTGGACCAGTGGGCGCCTGCGGCCTTTGAAAGGTTCTGCCGTAAAAAAATCATTACCTGTATTGACATAGCCGGATTCGCCTGGGTTGAGATCGATTACGCCGAGGATTTGCTCGACGCGACAGAAATCGTTTGGCCGGAAATAGAAAAGGCCATTTATTCTCCACCGTATAACCAGGCATTTACTATGCCCGTTCTCACACACCCGGAACTGACCTGAGGAGGCAGTCATGTCATATGCTGATGATGCAATTTATCAAGCAATCCAGAAAACAAGGACACCGGAACCACTCGAAAATGCGATCAAAACGGCATGGAACAAGTGGTCCAACTGGGTAAGGATAGTGAATATTGCACCCATCCTGACCCATTACCGGCCATTCAGGGGGGGAAGAGTGACGCTCAAGGCCTGTGCAATTCAAAAAGATACGGGAGAATTTATACGCGAGATAACCTTTTTTCTCCAGATATACCCGGCCAGGGAAGCCGCCCTCTCCAGAGTCGAAAAAGAGGTATCGCGGCAACACATACCTCCCCCGCTATTCATCCCGCAATTGCAGGCTGTTCTCTGGACAGTACCCAATATCCCGCGCTTACGAAAGCTCACCGAACTGATGAAGCATGATAACTTTCATCATCTTTTGCTGCCGGAGGCAACAGAGGAGTCGGATATATTATGTGAACAGCCCCCAAAACTTGTCCGCCTTGTCCCAAGAAAACGTGCCATCCTTACCTGGAACGATCCACGTACGCAAAGGTCTTACTTTGTAAAGCTGTTCAATAAATCCGATGCGGCCAGAGCTGCAAACAATTTCAAATTAATCATGAACACCGCAAGGCAGGAGCGGTTTGGTTTTCTTGTCCCCGAAGTCATCCACTACAATTCATCTTGCCGCACTATCCTGTTAACAACAATTCCGGGGAAAAATTTCACGACAGAAATGGTAAAAACCGTTCCCGCATCCTTTGGCAGGGTTGGACGGGCTCTGGGCCAACTGCATGAATCCCAGGCAAAACCCGAGAGCGTACAGCATCTAAAGAAAGAACTTGAATCCATAATCCACCACATGGACGAGGTAAAACTTGCCAAGCCAGGTCTGACCGTCCGCCTCGATACGATTATTCATATCCTTGCCGAGAAATTTGACAACCTTTCCTGTCCCGCCCAATGCTCTATTCATGGCAACCTCTTTGGAGATCAGATCCTTTATGACCAGGATACGATTGGCATCGTTGACTGGGATGCCTTTTGTATCGGAGATCCACTTTTTGACCTCGGTCGCCTGATAGCGCACCTTCTTTTTCTCGCCGGGATTGAACGATTGCCGCCTCTGGCCGTAAAGACATGTGTCGAGGCTTTCCTTCTTGCCTACCAGGATAGAGTCGGCCACAGGGTTAATCGGCAATGGCTCAACTGGCATGTAACGGCCCAGTTACTGATGCGTGGCAAAATTACCGCATTAAGAAAACTCCCGGCAGGCTGGATCCGCCAGCTTACCTTTGTTGTGGAGGAAGCGGCAAAGCTGGCTCATGGCAGGAGTGATTATCTGGATCTGCCAGCCCTAACTATCCATGAATAACGTAATGAAACAGGAGAAAAGAAAATGACCCAATCATCTAAAATTACCATCTTATTTACAGGATACGCCCCTGTACACTTTGTATGTTTTAAGCGTATTTACGACAGATTAGTCACCATTCCACAGGTTGATATTTTTGTATCCGGAGGTTTACGAACCAAAACCGCCAATGGTCCTCTCTACAACCCCAGGAAGATGTATGAGCCTTTCGGCATTCCCGCAGAAAAAATACTTCCTCTGCAAAAAGCGCAAAACCGCAAATTCGATATTCTTTTCTCGGCCAGTTCAAGCCTTTTGGTCCCGCTCATGAACTGTGCCACCCGGGTACAACTTTTTCATGGGGTATCTTTCCGCAACCGCGCAGTAAAGGCCCAAAATCTTGCTTACAACGTCCTCTTCCTGATTGGCCCCCATATGCTCAGGCTCTTTAATGATACAGGACTATTGCCGGAAAATGATCCACGCGCGATTCCGATCGGCTTCCCAAAGACCGATCCTCTTCTGAACGGGGAGCTTGATCGAAATACACTGCTCAAGCAATACGGTCTCACCGGCACGAGACCCGTACTGCTCTTTGCCCCCACGGGTGAAATGCATAACGCACTCGAAACAATGGGCAAGGAAGTTATCTCACGTTTGTCTGATACGGGCAAATACGATCTCTTAATTAAACCCCATGATCACCCCAAAAATACAGCCATCGACTGGCAGGCTGAACTCGCTCCCCTCCAAGGCGATCATGTACGTATCGTAACAGACCACGATGTGATTCCTTTACTTTTTCTTGCCGATCTCCTTATCACCGATGCCTCATCGGTTGCAAATGAATATACCCTGCTGAACCGGCCTATTGTTTTTCTCGATGTCCCGGATCTCATAAAGGTTACAAAGGGTAAACTGGCGCTCATCGACAGTGAAGACCAAGGCCGTCGGGGGGGGCTCCTGGTCAAGCGTCCCCAAGATATCGCAGGTGCCGTGGCAAAATGTTTAGCCGCCCCGGAATCATTAGCAAAGATTCGTAAAGATATTGCCCAAAATCTCTTTTTCAATCCCGGCTGCGCAACTGAAGCCGCGATAGACTGGTTTGAAAAGCGTTATCTGGATTAATCAGAAAAACTGCAAATCGATAGCCCACATTTCCTGCGAGGGTCTTCTCGAAAAACCGGAACGTGACATGAATACGGACTGATATCGACAATAACCCGCATGCATCTTGAACTATTTCAAGGATGCCCATTTGGGGCGCTAACACTTCAGGCATGCTGTGTTCAGGATCTGCAGTACATCGCTTATGAAAAATGCGGGATGGGCATATATCCAATCAACGGAACGAGGCACAAAATGAAATCAAAAAAAATAGCCTTTTATCTGCGAAATTGTGGAAATATTCATTACTTTGCAAGCATCAAGCCCTACCTGGATTATTTCCTGTCCCAGGGAGTTCACGAAAACTACCTGGTTGTTCGGGAATACAGTTCAGAATGCCAACAGCTTGTTGAGTATCACGGCTACCATCATCTATTGACGACAAACCATGACCTGGACAGCTATGATCTGGTTGTAACGCCTACTTTTCTTCGAGCTGAAGAACGCACCGAAAATACGTGTGCAGTTCAGATATTTCACGGTATGTCAGACAAGCCCTTCACGTACGGAAGGGATTTCAGCGGGTATATACGTTGCCTGTGCGCGGGCCAAAGACAGCTGGATCGTCTGAAGCAAAACAAGAGAAACCGCACGGCGCATTGCGCTATCATCGGTTATCCAAAATTCGACAATCCTGTCAGCAGTCCGCCCCTCTTCAACAACAACAAAAAAACAATCATATATTGTCCGACCTGGCGTAAGGGTAATATCAGCTCGATCGAGCATTTTCTCAAGAAACCTGCGGTTATCGAGCAAATTCTTGCCGACTACAACCTCATCGTCAAGCCACACCCAAACATTTTTAACCCCCGCCGGAAATTATACAACCAGCATATTGTGGACAACTTAAGGAAACGTAATGGAATCATCTTGCTTCGTTCCGGGAATGTCATGCCCTGGTTTCAGCAGTCCGATCTCTATATCGGCGACATATCGGCCTCTGGTTATGAGTGGCTTTATTTTGACCGGCCGATGATTTTTTTAAACCCCCAACCTGGTGTCCTGCGGCCAAGTAGCGATCCAATGTCGATCACCTTTCTGTGGCAATGTGGCGATGTGTGCAATCGGATGGAGGAGCTGAAGGATACGATTGATACAAACCTGAGAAAGGATAGCCATCACTCAATTCGGGAGGCCATACTCAACTACAGTGTCTTTGAACCCCGGAAGAATAAAGCGACGCAACGTGGCATAGCTCAGATTGAGCAAATCCTTGAAGCCGCACACATTAAGCAAGCGTAAAAGAGGGGTTTGCCGTGAGAAACAATCGATCTATTCATGTCGCACTTTCCTTCCTGAAACGACAAAAATTTTTACTTGGGATCTCTTTGTTCTGGCGAATCGTTCACGAAATAACGCCAATGCAGGTTCCTATTATAACCGGAATAGTCATTGATGGCCTGACAAGTCAGAAAATTTCAATATATACCTTCCATTGGCATCCCGCGAGTCCAGTATCCGTGTTGCAACTTGCGGTATTCGGCTTGCTGACCGTTGCCCTGTTACGAGGATTCAGTGGCTATGCATGGACATATTCTTCCGCGAAATTAAGTAGAAGCTTTGTTACCAATCTTCGCAAGAAACTCATTGAAAAAATCACTTTTCTCTCCCTCGATATCCACAATCAGTACGGTTCAGGTGATTTGCTGGACCGAACCCTAAAGGACACCGCCGCCACCAGGGCATTTATGGAACGGGTTTTTATTCAGACGTTTACAAGTATCGTGCGCGCCGGCTATCCCATCATCATGCTCTTTCTCATTGATCCCCGCTTAGCGTGTATTGCCCTTTCAGTACTTCCTCCGCAGCAATTCATCTCACGGTATCTTGAGAAAAAACTTCATATCGCAACGCAGAAAAGCAGGGGAAGTGATTCCCAACTCATGAGCGCCATGAAGGAAAATCTGGATGGCATTGAAACAATACAGACCCTCAATAATGAAACCATCGCTATTGAACGAATAAGCACAAGGGCTGAAAAACTTGAAAGGAACCAGCTGCACGCAAACCGGATAACAGCTGTTCTAAAGGGTTCGGTATGGCTTTTAACAGGGATAGGTTTCGCCTTTACATGGTGGTATGGCGGATTGATGGTGATTTCAGGAGAAATGTCCATCGGCACGCTTGTCGTTTTTTCGGGTTTTGTCAAATATGCATATCGGCCCTTCCGGTTGTTTACCGGCGTTGTCAAGGCGTATCGGAGCGGACTTGTAAGCCTGGAAAGAATCTATGACGTTCTCAATGCACATTCCTCAATCAAGGAAAAACCTAATGCAAAACCAATAAAAATTGATAATGGCCGCATTGAGTTACGTCATGTCTTTTTTTCGTACCGAAAAAAACAACCCGTACTCAAGAACCTCAATCTTATTCTCCAACCAGGTGATCTTACGGCAATTGTCGGTGGCAGCGGGTCGGGGAAGTCATCATTATTGAGACTCATGGTTCGGCTGTATGATCCGAGTAAGGGAAAAATTTTCATAGATGATCAGCTCATCAATAAAGTGAGTTTAGGGTCATTACGGTCACAGATTGCGGTTGTGCCGCAAAGCCCTGTGCTTTTCAGCGGCACGATTGGCGAAAACATCTGCCTGGCAAGGCCTGATGCCACGAAAGCGGAGATAGAGACAGCGGCCCGATTATCCTCCGCGCTGAGCTTTATTAAACGGCTTGAGCATGGTTTTGACACCTATATCGGTGCCGGCGGGACCAGTCTTTCCGGCGGCGAGGCCCAGAGAATAGCAATTGCACGCGCGTTGCTTACAAGGCCTAAGATTCTCTTGCTGGATGAACCGACATCGGCACTTGATCCTGATTCAGAATCAAGTGTCTTGAAATCTCTTATTGCTTTGAAGGGAGAAATAACAATTATCGTCGTCAGTCATCGGCTGGAAACAATACGACATGCAGACAAGATCGTTATCCTTCAACATGGAAGGATAGTCCAGGAAGGAACGCATATGCAACTATTGGCACAGTCGGAAACGTACCGGGAACTTTTTGTAAACAATGATCCTCTTCATAAATCATTTCGCTGAATAGAAGGATAATTCATCCAGATTGGCACCAAATCCTTCCGGCCCTGTTTCAAATGCTGGCTCAAATGTATTTCTGTTGGAAAAGCCGGGAATAAGTCAGGGACATCATCGTTATCTTATGCATACAACATCATTCTCCCTGCCTTAAAACCAGACAAAGGAGGTAAATAGATGAGATACAATTTACCCGCAGTATGTATTCTTATGGCTATTTCCATGGCAAATAGCGGCTGCACCTCTCTTGCCAATTTTGATTATTCCGCGACCAATATGAATCAAGTCGCCCCGGTGATGACTGAGTATTCACTGGGATTGACCTGCCTTGGCGAATTGATCGATCAAACAAACAAACCTCCCCTGACTATTTATGTGGATGATATCAAGGATCAGACCATTCCAGACAGGTTTGAGGAACGCAGGCTTAGTCATGGCGCAAGGTGGTGGATTTACACAGCTATCAGCAAAATCGGCAGCAAAAGGATCCATACCACAATGCATAATTTCAGAAAATCAGACAGCAACTCCAATCATTTCGTCTTTTCGGGAGCCTGGACGCAGGATGATGTAGATGTCAAAACAATTGGCGGTGGCGCCAAGGCGCAACTGGGTGATTTCTATTTCGGCATTGGATCAAGCCGAACATTTGACGTAATTGCCGGTGATTTTGTTTCTACTGTCAACGACAAGGTATTGTATGCATCGGCAATTAGTGTGGCTGTCGGCCATGATGGCACAAAAGCCCTGTTAAAAATTGAGGATCGTGACAACTCCTTTGCATTGGATGTAACCAATACCATGAATGAAGGCCCCCAGTTTGCACAGCGGCGTATTGCGGAAGCAGCCCTGATGATTCACCTTGCCCGTTATTTCGGAATCAACCCTCAACCCTGTATCGAAGCAGGATTGACACGTCCTCGGCTGTTTCGAAAACGGCTTGATGAGTACAATTCCTTTGCGCCAGGTGCCAAAATCAAAGCATTGCAAAGGGCATTAAAACAGGCAGGTTATAATCCAGGGTCAATTGACGGAAGATGGGCCGGCCGCAGTTCTCGGGCCCTGATGCGTTTTCAGGCAGACAAAGGGCTACCTGTAAACGGGCGTAGATCTGGACTTGCTTATGCAATGCTTTCACTACATAAACCTCAGCGATCCAAATCAGAGCGCTAATATAAACGGATATATTACGTTTAAAGTGAGGTTCTGTCGGAGCTTGCTGGCCACATAATTGTATTGATGGCCTGCCTGGATTACAGGAGGTCCATTTTTACTTGCAAATAGAGCAGATACCATGGTTTACTTATTAAATTTTATTTATCAAATATTGATTCCATTTCCTTTTTCCTTGGCAGCCTACACTTTTTCATTTCTTCCGTGCCCAATAAACAAGGGATCTTTCCTACCGTAAAGACAACAGGAACTGACCTGGGAACATAATGAAAAATCATGTCTTATTCCTTAGTTACCTAATCATCATGGTTACGGTTCTTCAAGGGCCTGCCGTATCTATTTCCAAACATGATATTACATTCAACGGAACACAACTGGCCTATGCCGATGATGATGACGATGACGACGACGATGATGATGATGACGATGATGACGATGACGACGATGATGACGACGATGATGGAGGTGGAGGCAAAAGAACCGGACATGCCAGAGCCAGGCATGCAATTTCAACGGCCGGCTCTGGAGCCGACGACTATGAGCCCGGTATCATTCTAGCCGTGGATCTTGATGCAATTGGTCTCAAGACAGCAAGGCGTCTTGGCCTGCATATTGGCAGAAAAATATATCTTGCAAATCTGAACCTGGAAATCACCCGGTTTCGGACAAATTCAAAAAGAAACACCAAGAAAATCCTGCGCGCCTTACTCCAAAGTAAGAGTACAGCCAGCTATGACCTCAACCATTTTTATAAACTGGCCGGTAATGAAAATGCATGTACAGGTATAACTTGTTATGCAAAGAAGATAATACATAAGGCACGAAAAGCAGTGCAAAAGTTACTGAAAGGCGAAAGCAGGACAACTTCTGGACATAATTCCTCCCACAAACAGACAGGAAGCAAAAAAAAATGTGCCGACATCCGCTGTTATCCACGCAACCTGATGAACTGGCCGGATAACGTATCCAAGGGACAGGGAATGGTAATAGGCATGATTGATACCGCTGTGGACCGTGCCGAACCCCATCTCGCCGACCGGCATATGATTATAAAATCTTTTGTCATGAAACCCAAGACGGCAGACAAGAAGCACGGTACTGCCATTGCCTCCCTGCTGATCGGCAAGGAGGACAGCCATTTTCCCGGTTTGCTGCCGGAAGCGACATTGTATGCGGCAGCAACCTTTTTTTCCGACAAAGCAGGCCGGACACGGGCTTCGGCTATTGCCATCTCAAGAGCTCTCGACTGGCTGGTGTCCAAAAAGGTTTCTGTTATTAACATGAGCCTGAGCGGCCCGCGCAACAGATTGCTTGCAAAATCAGTGGCACGGGTTCTACATCATCAAAAAGTGATTGTCGCGGCAGCCGGCAATGATGGTCCCAAGGCATTGCCGGCGTATCCGGCAGCTTTTAAGGGGGTTATCGCGGTTACCGCTGTCGATCGGTTCAAACGCCACTACTCAAGGGCCAACCAGGGCCGTTATATCGACTTCTCGGCGCCTGGGGTGGCTATCTGGAGCCCTGCTCCTGGCGGCCGGGGAAGATTCCGGAGCGGAACCTCTTTTGCCTCGGCTTATTTTTCCGCGCTGGCAGCACTGCGACTTCATCAAGGACCGCAACAAAGTCCAAAAACCTTATATTCCGAGTGCAGGAAAAGAGCTCTTGATCTTGGGATTCCTGGAAAGGATGCGATATACGGTTGGGGGCTGGCCCGTTTTCAGTAACCTGCATTGATTGGATGCCGATGAGATCATGCTGACATATTCCAAACTCGTTATCTTAATAACGCTCAATACCAACGAAACAGATCCTTTTCGACAACAACTGATTGACCTGTTGCCCCGATTGCGAAGATTTGCCTACACCCTTACATCTAATCAATTTGACGCGGACGATCTTGTTCAGGCAGCCTGTGAACGTGCCCTGTCCCGTCGCAAACAGTTCACGGTCGGTACCCGCCTGGACAGCTGGATGTTCAGAATCATCCATACTCTGAGAATTGATGCCACGCGCTCCGCAAGGTTCCGTAATCCTCATTTGAGTTTTAACGAAAAATATGACGGCAAGGGGGTGACCGCCCATGATGATTCTAAAATGGTTGAAGCTAAAATACTGCTTGACAATGTCCACCGTGCCATGGGGCAGCTTTCGGAGAATGATCGGACAATTTTAGCCCTTGTCTGCGTAGACGGCATGTCATACAAAGAAGCCGCCGAAACCCTCGATATACCTGTTGGCACTGTCATGAGCCGTCTGGCCCGTGCCCGTATCAAGCTAACAAAACTGGTTTACGGGAAAGAAACGATGCGTACGGACAGAGAATCTGGTGAGAACCATGGTTGACCTGAGCGATGAAAAATTGATGGCCTACGTTGATGGGAAACTAACCGAAGATGAAAGCAAAGAAATTCGTGAAGCCCTATCCGCAAACACCGACGCACAAGAACGAGTAGAATTACTAAGGAAAAGCACGATACTTCTTCAGGAGGTCTACGACACCCCGGCTCACGAGGAGGTACCCCAACATCTTATTGAGGGAATAATAAACTATAAGGATGAAGCCGATGCCCGGCCAGCCATTTTGAACCGCATTGCATCCTGGTTTCAAATTCAGGCCTGGCAGCCGGTCCATGCCCTGGCCATTGCCATGATCTTTATGGTTGGGATCGGAGCAGGCTGGTTTGTGGCCGGTCTGTCACGGCCGAAGCTGGCCACTTATACACCGATAATGCAAGGCAGGGAATTCAGCAGGGGACTTGAACTCACACCCAGTGGAGTGAGTTTTGCTCTTGGCGGGCAAAAAATCCAAATCACTCCTGTGGCCACGTTCAAGGACAGGCAGGGACGCTATTGCAGACAATACGAGGTGTCCCGTCAGAACAGCGGGGACAAGCCCTTGTCGTATGGAATAGCTTGCAGGATGGCGGAGGAACAGTGGTTGACCAGAGTCTCTGTTCTACCTGAATCATCTGAGCAATCTTCTTCTACAGCAACGAAAAACAGTTACACTCCGGCGGCAGAAGATGAGTTTGCGGCAACTATTTTTTCTGATCTAATGGCTACTCCTCCTCTGGGAATAGAGCAGGAACAGGAACTTATCCGTCATGGATGGAGTATGCGGAAATAGCTGTCAGGCCGCAACAGAGGCCTTGGCAAAGGTGGTCAAACTATACCAGCCTACTTGGTTTTCCAGGCTATCTTTTTCTGCACTGCTGTTTGTAATTATTTTCTTGCTGGTCGTCTGCGATCCGGTGAATGCCGGGCCAGAAGTAGAAAAATGTGTTGTTTCACAAGCACAGATAACAACGGCCATCAGACTGGCAACAATGTATCTGGTCAGGGCAAATGATTCAACTGGCAGGTTCGTCTACCGCGTTGATCTATCCTCTTCACATCTTCCAACGCAAAAATACAATATCATCAGGCACGCAGGGGTAATATACGCTCTTGCTCAGGCTTGGCAGCAGTTCCCTGATAGTGAGAGCAAGGCTGTCCTGCGCCGATCTGCCCGTTTTCTTATTACCAATTGTATCGCCCCGATTCCCGGTCATGCAAACATGCTCGGCATCTGGTCATTTCCCGAGCTGACGCATGGCCACGGTCCACCAAAGGTCAAGCTCGGCAGTGTTGGCCTGGGACTGGCCGCGCTTATCAAAACAAAAGAAATTTTTCCGGAAATCATCTCCCTTGCTGATTTACGAAAAATGGGTCGTTTTCTATTATTTATGCAAAAAAGTGACGGAAAGTTTGCCACTGAGTATATTCCCTCCAGGGGCGGTAAAAACTCCCGGCGAGACTCTTTATATTATCCCGGCGAGGCAGCCTTGGGCCTATTGATGCTGTATCAAATAGATCATTCCAGACAATGGCTCTATGCGGCAACAAAAGGCCTGGCCTATCTGATACGAAACCGTAAAGTAAATACTTCTGATCAGTGGTCAATCATTGCCTGTGCCAAACTCATTTCCACTGATCATTATCCGGAAACCATTCTGCCCCGCCACGAGGTTATCACCTTTGTCCGGGAAGCCTGCCTCGCCATCCTTGAGGAACAGATTCTTTATCATGATCAACGACAGTTCATCGGCTGTTTCAACCTGAAGGGAAGGACAACTCCTACCGCCACTCGCGTGGAAGCTCTATGCGCCATAGCTGAGATCATTGGGGAAAAAGATACTATCCTGAAAAATACAATCCTGGCATCCATACGTTCTGCAGTTCGTTTTCTTATGGATGCCCAGGTAACCACGGGAAAATTTGCAGGCGGCATGCCAAGAGTGGTTTGCTTACCTGCTGGCAGTACGATAACCACACAACGCACCCATGAAATTCGTATTGATTATGTTCAGCATCTGTTGAGCGCTTTGCTGCAATCCCGGCAAGTAAGGATCAACTGTTAGCCCGCATTTCCTCCTATGTTCGTCGCGAAAAAACATCTAACGGATTAGTTGTAAGAGATGCGGATTAGCATCATAGGATATTCTATCATGTCCTGATCGTGGGATTATAACCACCTGACCATCTCCCGTAAGGACGCTGCGCCGTGATCACCCGTCCAAGGCCGGGCCGGACCTGCCTGCGGATGTCAACAAAGCCGGCCTGCTTCAGAAGCGCCACCCGAGGGCAGCCCCTGCCCATGGAGCGGCCAAAGGGAAAATGGGAAAAGAGCAAGTGATACCAGCGGCTGTCTGTTGCTCCGGGCAGAAGCAGGGCAATCCGTCCGCCGGGCTTGAGGAGCATACGGCAGTACTGCAGAGGACCGGTCAGCTCCGGACCGGGTTCTCTGTCTCCGGCAAAAGTGCAGGCTATCAGGTCAAATTCCGGTTGGTGGTGAAAACGGGTCAAGGCCTTGAGTTCAACGATTTCCTCAACCCCTGCAAGCTGCTCGGTATTGCCGCAACGCACCTGCAGAGATTTTGATGGATACGCCCGGCCCTGACAGCTCCTGAACAGTTGCGCCATGGGTGACGGTACTGCTCCCCGGCCTGCTGTGTCCTGACAACGCACCGAGATTTGCGGCTCGTTCTGTCTCTTCATTTTTATTTTCCTGTGCATCTGTACCGACTTTGCGAACCAAGACAGTTGTTCAGCACTGCCTGGCAAGAAGCAGGGCCACGCCAACCGAAACCAACCACCAGAACAGAACCGCAAGCAGATTTTCCAATCCTCCCGGTTTCCGCTCCTTCCCCTGCCTGACACGGTGCCAGGACGCGCCGCCCCTGCTGGTATCCGTGGGCGCCAGCAGGGCGATCGCCATGCAGCACAGTTTTTTTACTTCCCTCATTGTCCACACCTGCTCCTCCCCGGTCTCTGTTTTTTCATTTCCCAAATCCTACCAGGACTGGTATGAAGGGTACAGATACAGAACAGGTGATAAATATACGGAACAGATGAGGTGCCGACAGAACAATGCAGAGAGAATTTCAATACCTGCGCCTGGCCAGGAAGATCGAGGCCGATATCAATGCCGGTCACTACCGGGCCGGGGGAAAACTGCCATCGCTGCGCAGAATGCGGGAAAAAAGCGGTCTGTCTATCTCAACTGTGCACCAGGCCTACATGGAGCTGGAAAACCGGGGACTGGTCCAGGCCCGGGAAAAATCCGGTTTTTACCTCCGGCCGCAGATGGGAAAGATCCTGCCGCCGCCAGCGAGGGGCAAGGGACCGATCAAGCCGCACAAGGTGGCCATCAACACCCTGGCCGACATGCTGCAGCAGTCAGTGGGCGACAGCGACATGCTCCCGTTCGGCGCAGCCATCCCCTCGCCGGCCCTGCTGCCCCACCGGCAGCTTGCCGCCTGCATGCGCTCTGTCACCAGCCATTATCAGAAGGGCAACCTGTTAGGCTATGGTGATCCCACAGGCGAGCCTGAACTTCGCCGCCAGATCGCGGCCCGGGCCATGCCCTTTTCCTTTATCCGCGAGGGGGAGGAAATCATCATCACCAACGGCTGCATGCACGCCATTGACCTCTGCCTGCGCACCGTGGCCCGGCCAGGCGACATCATCCTGGTGGAATCTCCCACCTTCCTCTGCTATCTGCAGCTCATCGAGGATCTGAACATGCGGGTACTGGAAGTTCCGGTGGACCCGCGCCATGGTCTTGATCCGGGGAATATAGAAAAAATCCTGGCCGAGCATGACGTGCGGGCCGCCCTGTTCAACCCCAACTTTCACAATCCGCTCGGTTGCCTGATGTCCGAGAGACGAAAAAAGAAACTGGTCACGATGATGAATGACCAGGGCGTGCCGATCATCGAGGACGATATCTATGGCGATCTCTTTTTTGATGACACCCGGCCCACGCCACTGAAGAGCTATGACCGGCGCGGACTCGTCCTTTACTGCTCTTCCTTTTCCAAAACCCTGATTCCGGATCTGCGGGTGGGCTGGACCATGCCGGGAATCTACCGTGAAAAAATCAAGCGGCTCAAGTTCAACGTCTCCATTGCCAGCCCGCGTTTCAACCAGCTGGTCATCGCCGAGTTCCTTGCCGGCGGCTCCTATGACCGACACCTGCGAAAAATGCGCGCCAGCCTCAGAAAACAGACCACGGACACGGCCCTGGCCGTGGGCCGCTTTTTTCCGGACGGCACCAGGATATCCGTGCCCAGGGGCGGATACACCCTCTGGGTACAACTGCCCGACGGTGTGGACAGCCTGGATCTCTGCTGCCGGGCGGCCCGGGAAAAAATAGCTATCTTCCCCGGCGCGCTCTGCTCCGGCACCAACCAGTACAACAGCTATGTCCGGCTCAGTTGCGGCCATCCCCTCACCGGAAAGATGGAAAACGGCATCCGCAGGCTGGCGGAACTTGTCGGCGAAACAGGGGAAACAAGGGGCAGAGCCGCCCTGACCGGACAGCCCGGACAGGAGCGCTCCATCCGCATCGGCCTCAACAGCGATCCGGAAACCCTGCGCGCCGAACAGCTCTGTGGCCTGCTTCGAAAACAGGCCCCTGACCATGATATCTTCATCAACTACACAATGTCCGGCAATATCCTCAAGCTGCTGGCAAGTCAGGAGCTGGAAGGCGGCTTTGTCTTTGGCGACTGCCCGGACGAGCGGTTTGTCCAGCTCCACCTGGCCTTGAAAAAGCTGTGCGTGGTGGGGCCGGTGAGCATGCGGCAAACGCTCTTGCGCGGCAGCAAGGAAGAGATCGCGACCCTGCCCTGGATCGGCTTTCCGCTGGAATGCCCTTACTGCCGGATCATGCAGTATCAGTTCCATGAACAGGGGCTGTACCCGGATATCAGAATCCGGGCCGATCAGGAGTCGGCCATCGGCGCCATGATCCGGGCCGGGGTAGGGCTGAGCTTCATGCTGGCAGAGGACGCGCGTCAGGCCGAGATGCGGGGCGAACTCGTTATCTGGCCCGGCGAGCAGTATGATCTGCCGCTCTCTTTTGTCACCCTGGCCGCCCGCAGGAACGAGCCAAGGATCAGGCAACTGACCGGTGCAGTCCGGACCTGCTGGAGCTGACAGTTACTGGGCCGATACCGTCAGGAACACCCCAGGCAGGCTCACTGACCTGCACAAATCCAGGCCGCCCGTGCAAAATTTCGAATCACGAGGCAATGCAAGCGGATAGTTACAAATCCCGAGAGTATGAATGATGGAGCACAGGGAACAGTTTGTCCAGAACAGGGATCTTGCCTTTGCCGAGGCGCGCCGATCAACAGGCAGCGCCCGCCACTTCAAGCCGCACCTGCACCGGCGGCTTTCCATTGGCGCCATTGACCGGGGAGAGGTGATCTACGAGGTGGACGGCCAAAAGGCGCGGCTCGGCCCGGGCGCCCTGGCCCTGATCAACCCGGACACCCTTCACGCCTGCAATCCCGTGGGCAGCCAGGCCCGTTCCTATTTCATGCTGTACCTCGAAACCTCCTGGTGCGCGAAGGTGCAGAAGACCCTTTTCTCCACAGATGTTTTTCTCCCCCTGGACAGGATCTGCCTTGACCATGAACACCTCTTTCGCCGCTACAGACAACTCATGGACAGGCTGCTCGGCGGCCAGGCCAACGAAAGCGATCTGATTGCGTTTTCCCGGGCCCTGTTCCTGCGCACCTGCCAGGCGGGTGAACCGACGCCCCCGGTTCGCCTGCGGATCGAACAACTCAAAAAAGAACTCAGCACTGACCTGCGCCATCCGCTGCCGCTTGAAACCCTGGCCAGACGGCATGGCATCAATCCCTACACCCTGCTGCGCCAGTTCAAAAAAGCAACCGGCGTCACCCCGCACGCCTTCCGGCTCAACCGCCAGATAAGCAGGGCCAGGGAACTGCTGCGCAGGGGCATGGACCCGGCCACGGTCGCCACGGAATGCGGTTTTTATGACCAGAGCCACATGCACCGCCATTTCCGGGCCATGACCACGGTCACGCCCGGGGAATATCAGCAGAATTTCTGATTCCCTTCCCTGCTTTGCTGTCAGACCCTGCTGCTGGTCGCCCTGGAAAAAGGCAGGCCATGCTCTGTTTTGCTCAATTTTGTCCAATCCCTCCCCAGGCCTGCCAGGGTAGAGTGGCGCAATTCAATCACCTTGCGCCCCTGGAGTCATCATGGAATTTTTCTTGCTCGCCTCAGCCCACTTCATGGCCCTGCTCAGTCCCGGACCGGATTTTTTTCTTATCATGCAGACTTCCCTGCGCATGCCTCTCTGCTTTTCCCTGGCTGTCTGCTGCGGCATTGCCACTGCCAATGGTATCTATATCACCATTGCCGTTCTTGGCCTTGAAACCATACGGAACATGACCACCCTGATGACCCTGCTCCGCTATGGCGGCAGCGCATACCTGCTCTATCTCGGTTTTCTGCTCCTGCGGGCTCAGCCCCGGGAAATTGCGGATAACGCGCCAGTAAACATCCTGCTCAGAAAAAGCCTGCCCGGACAATTCCTCGTCGGCCTGGGCTCAGGTCTGCTCAATCCGAAAAACATCCTCTTTTACCTGACCCTGTTCACGGTCATGGTCTCCCCCGCCACGTCGCTTGGCCGGCGTACCCTGTATGGCCTGTGGATGGTCTTCCTGGTGATGGGCTGGGACATGGGCCTGGCCGCCTTTCTGTCGGGTCATGATCTTCAGGATCGACTGGGCCGCTGGGTTTATCGCCTGGAAAAATTTGCCGGCCTGATGCTGGCCTTTTTCGGCCTCACCCTGATCTGGAAATAAGAGTGCCTTGACAGCTCGGCATCCCATCCTTACCCGTGACAACAAGCATCTTCAACTGTCACGGGGATAGGGCATGGAAAACAACAGACTTGATGAGCTGCTGGCACGGCTGAAAAATATCCAGCGGGAAATCGAAGAGGAAATTGACCGGCTGCTGGCCGAGAAACGGCACCGGTTCCAGTACCAGATCAGGCGGGGAAAGGTTGTCTTTGAACGAAAAATAAGACAACTGCACCGCAGGGAACGAACCGGACTGCTGGCCTACATAAAAGGAGCGCCCCTTGCCACCATTCTGTCCGCACCCATCATTTACGGCATGGTGGTGCCGCTGGCCTTTCTCGATCTGACCATTACCCTGTACCAGCAGATCTGTTTCCGGATCTACAAAATACCCCTGGTCAGGCGCAGCGACTACCTCTATATCGACCGCCATTACCTGCCCTACCTCAACCTGATCGAGAAGATCAACTGTGTCTACTGCGGCTATGGCAACGGCCTGGTCGAGTATGCGCGGGAGGTGATCGGCAGGACCGAAAAATACTGGTGCCCGATCAAGCACGCCCGGCGCACCCCTGATCCGCACCGGCATGTAAAGGATTTTTTTGACTACGGCGATGGCGAGGCCTGGCAACGGGATCTGAAGAAAATCAGACAGGACTGGGATGAGGAAAAATAAGGACAACCGGAAGACATTCATCCCCCGGTTGTCCGGCGCCGGAAACCCTATTTCAGGCGGGCAGGCCCAGGGCCGTGCGCTTGGCCGTGATCCGTTTGTCGATCAGTTCCGCGGCCGCAAAAGGGTCGGGCTCGATGACAAAGCAGGCCCCGATCAGCTCATCCAGGCCGGACAGGGCCAGGTCGGTGACAATCTTTGAGCCGGTGATGTTGGGCGGATGGCCGAGATGGGTGTAGATACCCGAGGCCACGGCATAGGTGCCGATGGCGGCCGCCTTTTCCGAGTACCACTCCGGCGAGGAGGCAGCCACGGGCAGATCGGAGATATCCACCCCAAGCTCGCTGGCGAGCAGGGCGCAGAGCTGCAGGATGCGTGCATTATCCACGCAACTGCCCATGTGTAGAACCGGCGGGATACCCAGGGCGCCGCATATCTCCTGCAGGCCGGGCCCGGCCTCCTTCATGGCCTCGGGCACCAGCAGGCCGGCCTTGCCCGCCGCCGTGGTGACGCAGCCGGTGGCAATGACCAGAATATCCCTCTTGATCAGTTCCCTGGCCAGGTTGACGTTGCAGTAATCGTGTTTGTACTTGGGATTGTTACAGCCGACAATGCCGACCGCGCCGCGCACCGTGCCCGCCTTGATCGCCTCGATGAGCGGGGTCAGGGAACCGCCCAGGGCCTCAAGCAGGGCCTCGTTGGAAAAACCGGTCACGATCTCCACCGGCCCTTCCGGGATCTCCACCCGGTTTGGATCGCGCAGGCTGTAGCGCTCTATGGCCATGCGCACCACCTTGCGGGCCTGGGCCGCGCCGTTGTGCATTTCAAATCGCACATGTTCGGCGCCGGTGAAGCGGGCCTTGTCAGCGGTGGTCACCATTTTGGTGTGATAGCACTCGCCCACCTGGACCAGGCTGGGCATGATGCACTGGTAGTCGACTATGATTACCTCCACCGCGCCGGTGACAATGGCCAGTTCGGTCATCAGGTGATTGCCGGCCATGGGAATGCCGTGCCGCATCATCAACTCGTTTCCCGTGCAGCACAGGCCGGCCAGGTTGATGCCGGATGCCCCTTTTTCCTTGGCCAACTGGACCAGGGCCGGATCATTGACCGCTTCCATGATCTTCTCCGACACGATCGGGTTATGACCATGGACCAGGATATTGACCTGGTCTTCTTTCAGCACGCCAAGGTTGACCGTGGCCTTGCAGGGTTTTGGCGTTCCGAACAGGATATCGGAAATCTCGGTGGCGATCATGGAGCCGGCCCAGCCATCGGCGAGACAGGTGCGGGCCGCATGGAGCATGGTATTGGCTGCATCATTGTCGCAGCCCATGTGGGTGCGGTGCATCATCTCAGCGATCTCACGATCCATGCCGCGCGGGGTCACCCCAAGCCTGTCCCAGAGCTTGCGGCGCACCTCTGGCACCCGGCCGATAAAGGAAAGTTCGTTTTTAGTTGAGCCGTAATTTTCAAAAAACTCCGCCGCCAGGTCCCTGGCAACCTCAAGCAGATCCCTGCCCTCGGTGGCAATGCCGACTTCGGCGGCAATACGCAGCAGCTTGGCCTCGTCCCTGATGGTGTAATCCTCTGTTTCCCCATGGGCCACGGCATGGAGGGCCTCGATGCAGTCACGGCCATGGTCGGAATGACCGGCCGCGCCGCCGGTAACAAAGCGCCCGAAGTTGCGGGCCACGATCACATCCGCGTCCGCGCCGCATACGCCAAGCGGCGCCTTTTTGCTGATCCGGCAGGGGCCCATGGTACAGTTGCGGCAGCAGACACCGGACTCGCCGAACTTACAGTGGGGCGTCTGCCTGTCCAGCCGGTCCCAGACCGTTTCCACCCCATCCTGTCGCGCCTTTTTTAGCATCTGCCGGGCATCATCCCAGATCGAACATTCTTCAATGCTCCGTTGCTTTTTCTCGGCCATGGATTCTCCTCCTGCGAATTGATCAATCTATAATATTACTGATGACGGTGTTCCCCTCTACCCGGGCATAGATTTAGCGGATCAACCGCAGAAAAACTGTCAGCTGCCTGACAATCTCCACAATTTTTGCAGAAAAAATTATAGGGAGGGAAAATTCTTAAGAAGATCAAGGTTGGTGATGAGGTACACGCCCCGTTCCTGTTTAGCAAGAACTCCGGCCCGCTGCATGGAACCAAGGATGGTGGAGACGGTCTGCCGGGACGAGCCGATGATGGCGGAGAGCTGTTCCATGGTCAGATCAAGCCGAAGCAGGATTCCGTCCGGTGTTGCCCTGCCGGAATGTTCCGCCTCATGGAACAGAAAATCGGCCAGACGACCGGAAATATCCTTGAAAACCAGGTTGTCGATAATGGAAAAGGACTGCTTGAGCAGTTCGCCGAGGATGGAGATAATGGTCCGGGACAGGGCCGGATGATCCACCATGTAGCGATGAAAGCGCATGGTGGGCATGGTCAGCAGAACCACCTCTTCGATGGCGACCACGTGGGCCCGGGTGTGGGTGGCGTAAATATCCCCTGGTCCAAGAATGGTCAGGGAGAACTCCTTGTCCTCCATGGCAAGGTAGATCCGCAGCCGGCCCTGCCGGATAATGAAGACCAGGTCATCGTCCTGGTCAGCCGTCTGCACAAACTCCCCCTTGCCGTAGCGCTGTTGGGTGAAATCGGCGCAGAGGCGTTCATATTGCGGCCTGTCCAGCTCCTGAAGCAGGTTGATGGAGGAAAACTTGGTCTTCATATATAACCGATGCGGCTGCTCACGCCCGGGCCAGGAAGCGGTTGAAACGCACCTGTTCCATAGCTGTTTTCCCTCTCTGGATACGATTCGGATTGTCTCCCCTGCCCTGCCCGGGTATCATAGCAGCTATCAACGGGACTGACACCCCCATTTGCGCCAATCCCCTGTCACTGTCTTGGAGCAGAGCATGCAGACCCTGATCACCGGCGGCACCGGCTTTGTCGGCCAACACCTGGCCAGGGCAATACCAGGCGCCGTGATTACCGGCCGCAGCCGGGAAAAAATTCACCGGGTTCTGCCCGGCCATCCAACCCGGATATGGTCGATGGACAGGCCGCCCGATCCCGGCCTTTTAGATGGAATTGACACGGTCGTCCACCTGGCCGGCGAGTCCATCTTTCACGGCCGCTGGACCAGGGCGAAAAAAGAACGAATCCGCGAGTCCCGGGTGCTGACCACCCGCCACCTGGTCCGGGCCATGGCCACGGCAAGCCCAGGGCCCCGGCTGTTGCTCTGCGCCTCGGCCGTAGGCATTTATGGTGATCGGAACGACGAGCCGCTTGCCGAAACATCGCCCCCTGGCAACGATTTTCTCGCCACGGTCTGCCGGGAATGGGAAGCCGAGGCCCTGCGGGCCAGGGAATGTGGCGTCCGCGTTGTGCTGCTCCGGTTAGGCGTGGTGCTTGGCCGGGATGGCGGCGCGCTTGCCCAGATGCTGCCGCCCTTCCGTCTGGGCCTTGGTGGCCGGCTGGGCAGCGGGAATCAGTACATGGCCTGGATTCACATTCTCGATCTTTGCCGGATCATCCAGACCGCCTTGCAAGACGAATCGCTGCATGGCCCGCTCAACGCGGTGGCGCCCACTCCCGTGACCAACCGCGTGTTCACCCGCGCCCTGGCCAGGGCGGTGCGCAGGCCGGCCATCCTGCCCGTACCGGCCCCGTTGCTCAGGCTCATTCTCGGCGAATTCGCCACCGTGCTTCTCGCCTCACAGCGAGCCGTGCCAGAGGCGCTTGCACAACACGGCTTCACCTTTCACCTGCCCGATATCGACACCGCCCTGGCAGACCTGCTTTGCCAGGGATAAGGGCAGCATCTGTGCCGGCCCCCCTGTCCCTGCATTTTCACCGGCTGGCTGCCAGCCCCAGCCTGGCCAGGATGGCCTTGGTCGTCTCGCGCCCGAGATGGTCATTGAAATGATCGACAATCTCATTGGTATCAAGGCCCAGTTCTGTAAAACCGACCCAGTAGTTCCAGATCCGGTCCTCCCAGTTGAGGGGATAGCGCACGCCACGAGGCCGCTCAAAGCGGTGCAGCCAGCGCAGAAAGGGAAGACAGAGGGTACGGCCGCCCTGCTGGCGAAACTTTTCATGGATATACCCCTCTTCGCCGCCGAACCCCCTGAATTCGGGATGAAATCCGGGCCAGACATCTTTCCTGCACGCAAAAAGGCCCAGCCCCTGCATGGGGATCTCGAACGGTTCCGCATCTTCCTGCTCGCCCCGGGGATCACTTCCCCAGACGCCATACATACCCTGGCGCCACTCTTTCCTGAAATGGGTCTTCACGGTGGCAAGGTCATCGTGGACAAGAACGCCCTGCAGAAGGTCATCACAATCGGGATGTTCCTCAAAAAACCGTAACAGCCTGACCAGGGCTCCAGGAGCAATCAGGACATGGGAATCCAGGCAGAGCACATATTCACTGTTTGCCTCGGCAAAGACCCTGTCCCGGCAGGCTGTCCCGGTCTTTTCCCGATAGGGTATGTAGCGAAGGTTTCCCAGTTCTTCCAGCTTTTTCAGACTGTGCGCGGCCGGGGCTTCGGGGTTATTGTCAACAATGACGATCTGCGCGTCATCAAGTATCTCGGGATGGTAGAGCCGGATTGCCTGCACGGTGAAATACACCCCGTCATAATCATCATACGTGGCCATGCCTATGGTCAGCTTTGTCCTGTCAAGCAGCGGCGTGGACCGGGGGATTGTTGTATCATTCCCGCCGACTGTGACCGCCCTGCCGCCAGCCAGTCCCCTGCTGGCAAGTTCCGCACATTGTGTAAAGCGCGCTCTACTTGTTTTTTCTTCCAGAACAAGGTCGATAAAGACATCCAGGACCCCTTCAAGACGGGCAAAGGAGTCAAAGGTGACCTGGCAGGCCGGCACCTGCCTGCACAGCTCAACGACCTCGGGGAAACCATGTCCTTGTAGATTTCTTGCATTCACATGGCAGCCCATGAGCCGCAGGCCGGCCTGGGCAGGAGACAGGGGGATGATTTCCGGGGAATCTACTGGGCTGAATCTGGGGAAAAGCAGCAGGGCAAGCTCGGGATTTTCCACTTCCCGTACAGGGGATAGCAGGCCGGGGGCTACCATGGTCACGGTATCGCAGGCCAGCATGCCGGCGCTTCCCCGGTCACAATCCCGCGGCAGCAGTGGCCGTATGGCGTCAAAACCATGATTTTTAAAATTCAACGGCCGCAAAAAGGCTTCAAAACCAAGGCCTGAAAAAGGGCAATGGATGAGCTCATCGGTCAGATAGGTACATCCCCGCGCAACCAGCCAGGCGGTCAGGCTGCTCTTGCCGGCGCCGGACACGCCCGGCAGCCAGATTCCCTTGCTCCCGTACGCCACGGCCGCGCCATGCAGGGTTATTCCGGAATGGACGCCATCGATCATGGCATAGATGACCTCGCCCATGAGCAGATTGGCCATGGCCGGTCCGGTATCTGTACTGCCGAGGTCCCGGCCGTCTTTTACAAGAAGCCAGTCCCCGGACCCGTTTTGCTCAACAGCAAAAACGTGGTCAATACTGTTGGTATCGGGTCTCCTGATCCCTG
>Ga0256914_1000574_pt1 | contig 36088 bp, 34 predicted proteins | sample HulkmetaG_FD_191571 | JGI IMG/M metagenome (GOLD analysis project Ga0256914, IMG submission 191571) | Hydrothermal chimney microbial communities from Main Endeavour vent field at the Juan de Fuca Ridge, Pacific Ocean - Hulk | ecosystem: Environmental > Aquatic > Marine > Hydrothermal vents ... | reverse complement strand
CATGCTCGTGCTTCTGATCGTGCATTTCGTGCCCATGATCATCGTGCTTCATTCCCTTGTCATGGCCATGGTCATGCCCCTCCTCCGCCAGGGCGGCGGAACCGGCCGCCAGCATACCGGCGAACGCCAGGGTCAGGATCAATGGTTTCTTCTGCTTCATGGTTTACTCCTCTCTGGGTTGAAAAACTTCTCTTGAATCTGCAATACCATTCCGTAGATCACCGGCAGCACCAGCAGGCACAACAGGGTTACCGTAACCATGCCACCTACCATCGGCGCTGCGATGCGCTGCATCACCTCCGAGCCGGTGCCGGAGCTCCACATGATGGGCAGCAGCCCGGCGATGATGGCGGTGGCGGTCATGACGATGGGGCGCACCCGCTCGGAGGTGCCCTTGTGCACCGCCGCCATGATCTCCTTTCTGCCAAGTTTTTTTCCGTCACGGCGCTGGTTGGCCAGCTCGTGATCGATGAAGGTGAGCACCAGCACGCCAATCTCCGCTGCAACTCCGGCCAGGGCGATGAAGCCTACCGCCACCGCCACCGACATGTTGAACCCCAGCCAGTAGAGCAGCCAGAATCCGCCGATGAGCCCGAACGGGATCGACAGCATCACCACCAGTGGTTCGGTGATATTTCTGAAGTTGAAGAACAGCAGCAGGAAGATCACCAGCAGGGTCACCGGCACCACGATCTTCAGCCGCTGCGCGGCGCGCTCCATGTATTCAAACTGCCCCGACCAGACCAGCGTATAACCGGGCGGGATCTTCACCTGACTCTCTACCACCTGTTTCGCCTCGGCCACGTAGCCGCCGATATCGGAGGTTTTGATATCCACGTAGATCCAGGCGTTGGGGCGTGAGTTCTCACTCTTGATCACCGGCGGACCGCGGCGCAGTTTCAACTCCGCCACCGCAGTCAGCGGGATCTGGGCGCCGGTCGGAGTGGGGATCAACACCCGTTTCAGGCTCTCCAGATTGTCGCGCAGTTCGCGCGGATAACGCACGTTGATCGGGTAGCGCTCAAGCCCCTCCACCGTCTGGGAGACATTCATTCCGCCGATGGCGCTCTGAATGATGTCCTGAATATCCCCCACCACCAGGCCGTAGCGGGAGGCCCGTTCGCGGTCGATGTCGAAGTCCAGGTAGTAGCCACCGGCCGCCTTGTCGGCGAATGCAGACAAGGTATCGGGCAGCTGGGTCAGCGCCTGCTCGATCTCCCCGGCCACCTTCTCCAGCACGTTCAGATCCGGCCCGCTCACCTTGATGCCGATGGGGGTCTTGATGCCGGTGGAGAGCATGTCGATGCGGGTCTTGATCGGCATGGTCCAGGCGTTGGCGATGCCGGGGAACTTGATGGCGGCATCCATCTCGTCCATCAGCTCCTTGGTGGTCTTGTCCGGATTGGGCCACTCGGATCTGGGCCGCAGCTTGATGGTGGTCTCCAGCATGGCCAACGGCGCCGGGTCGGTGGCGGTCTCCGCGCGCCCCACCTTGCCGAACACATGATGCACCTCGGGGAAGGTTTTCAGGATCTTGTCGGTCTGCTGCAGGATCTCCTTCGCCTTGGTGATGGAGAGGCCCGGATAGGTGGTGGGCATGTAGAGAATGTCCCCCTCATCCAGCGGCGGCATGAATTCGCTGCCCAGCTTGCCCAGCGGATAGGCCGAGGCCACCAGCAGCAGCGCCGCCAGCGCCAGGGTGAGCCAGCGCCAGCTGATCGCCCAGCGCAGTGCCGGAGAGTGGATCCAGTGCAGGAAGCGGTTCACCGGATTTTTCGCCTCGGGCATGATCTTGCCGCGGATGAAAATACCCATCAGCACCGGCACCAGGGTGATCGCCAGGATCGCCGCCGCTGCCATGGCGTAGGTCTTGGTGAACGCCAGCGGCGCGAACAGCCGTCCCTCCTGGGCCTGCAGGGTGAACACCGGCAGGAACGAGACGGTGATGATCAGCAGGGAGAAGAACAGCGCCGGACCCACTTCTCGGGAGGCCTCCGCCACCGCCTCCCAGCGCTCGCGGGTGGTGAGCTCCGCCCCCTTTCGCTTCGCCGAATGTTCCAGATGTTTGTGGGCGTTTTCGATCATCACGATGGCACCGTCCACCATGGCGCCGATGGCGATGGCGATACCGCCCAGGGACATGATGTTGGCGTTGATCCCCTGCCAGCGCATCACGATGAAGGCCATGAGGATACCAATGGGCAGGGTGATAATCGCCACCAGCGCGGAGCGGGCGTGGAGCAGAAACAGGATGCAGATGATACTCACCACGATGGACTCCTCGATGAGTTTTTCCACCAGATTGTCCACCGCCCGTTCGATCAGATCACCACGATCATAGACCGGCACGATCTCCACCCCTTCCGGCAACCCCTTGGCCAGCTCGGCCAGCTTCTCCCGCACGCGCTCGATGGTGGCCAGGGCGTTCTCGCCGTAGCGCATGATCACCACGCCGGCGGCCACCTCGCCTTCACCGTTGAGATCGGCCACGCCGCGGCGCAGCTCCGGGCCCAGCTGGATATTGGCCACATCCTGCAGGCGGATGGGGGTGCCGTGCTCATCGACCCCCACCGGAATCACCTTCAGATCATCGATGGACTGGATGTAACCACGGCCGCGCACCATGTATTCGGTCTCCGCCATCTCCACCAGCTTGCCGCCCACATCATTGTTGGAGCGCTTGATGGCATGTTTCACCTTCGACAGCGGGATGTTGTAGGCCAGCAGCGCGTTGGGATCCACCTCCACCTGATACTGCTTCACATAGCCGCCCACCGAAGCCACCTCGGCCACCCCTTCCACCGTCTGCAGCGGGTAGCGCAGATACCAGTCCTGCAGGGAGCGCAGCTGCGCCAGATCATGCTTGCCGGTGCGATCCACCAGCGCGTACTCGTAGATCCAGCCCACGCCGGTGGCATCCGGCCCCAGCGAGGGCGATACCCCAGCAGGCAGCCGCGAGCTGACGTAGTTGAGGTACTCCAGCACCCGCGAACGGGCCCAGTACATATCGGTGCCATCCTCGAAGATGATGTAGACGAAGGAGAAGCCGAAGAAGGAGTAGCCACGCACCACCTTGGCGTTGGGCACCGCCAGCATGGCGGTGGTGAGCGGATAGGTCACCTGGTCCTCCACCACCTGCGGCGCCTGGCCGGGATACTCGGTGAATACGATCACCTGCACGTCGGAGAGATCCGGGATGGCGTCCAGCGGCGTGTTTTTTGCCGACCAGATCCCCGCCGCCAGCAGAATGGCGGTGGCGATCAGCACCAGAAAGCGGTCCCGCAGCGAGGCGTTGATGATGGCCTGGATCATGGCTGGTCTCCCTCATCCAGCGACATGCCATCCATGTTCATATCCTCATCCATGGACATGTCACCCATATCCATGTCAGGGTCGACAGAGGCCCCACCACCCTGGCTCAGCGCCTCCATCATCTTGGCAGTGGCCTCACGCAGCTTGGATTCGGAGTCGATCAGGAACTGGGCCGAGGTGACCACCTCTTCTCCCTCTTTCACCCCTTCCAGGATCTGGGTCTTGCCTTCGGCAGTCAGCCCAAGGGTCACCTCTCGAGGCTCGAACTTGCCCGGCTCCCGCACCACGAACAGCAGCGCCCGCTCGCCGGTACGCACGATCGCCTCGGAAGGTACCAGCAGCACCCCCTCCCGGGCATCAGCGGCGATGGTCACATCGGCAAACATTTCGGGCCGTAGCAGGCCTTCAGGATTATCCAGCTCGAGACGCACGCTGACCGTACGCGTCCGGCTCTCGAAATAGGGATAGATGTAGCTGATCCGCCCTTCGAAACGCTTGCCGGGCAATGCACCGATACGGATCTCCGCCCGATCGCCTTCCTTGATCCAGGGCAGCTCATGTTCGTACACCTGGGCCAGTACCCAGACCCTGGAAAGATCGGCCACCCGGTAAAGTTCCGTGGCCGGTCCCACGAACTCCCCTTCCCTGACCCCTATCCCCATGATCACCCCATGGAAAGGGGAGTGGATGTGGATCTTCTTCTTGATCCGCCCGGTCTGTTCCAGCTCACGGATCTGATGGGCAGGCATGTCCAGCAGCTCCAGCCGCTTGCGCGCCGATCTCGCCAAATCCTCCGCACCGCGGCGGATATCCTCGAACGGACTCTGCGCCAACGCATCACGATTCTTCAGCGCCAGCAGATACTCCTCCTGGCTGGAGACCAGTTGAGGCGAATAGATGCTGAGCAAGATGGCATCCTGATGCACCCGTTCTCCGGTGCGCTCCACCCGCATCGACTCCACCCACCCCTCGGTCTTTGGATGCAGTCGCGCCAGGCGAGTCTCGTCGGGAACCACCCGTCCCACCGCCCGAACACGATGAGCCAGCGGCCCCCGCACCACACGAGCGGTGCGTACACCGATATTCTGTACCGTCACCGGGTCGATCTTCACCGTGCCGGCGGGCCCACTCCCTTCGTCGTCGGCATAGACCGGAATGTAATCCATGCCCATCTCGTCCTTGGCCGGCACCGGTGAGATGATGGCGGGATTCATCGGGTTGCGGTAGAACAGTGGCTTGCGCTCGGCCTCTGCCTGATCTGCTCCCTGCCCCCCGGAAAGAGCCGATCCATATTGAGTGGCCAGCCAGTAGCCGCCGCCCAGCCCGACACCCAGCGCCACGACGACCGCCAGCGCGATACCTGCATTATTTTTCATAAATGTCTTCCTCCCCCACAGCGGCTGCCAGTCGCGCCAGTGCCTGACGGGACTCGCTCAATGCCTTCCAGTATTGGGTTTCATAGTTGTAGAGTGTGATCTGGCTGCGCACCAGATTGAGGAAATCGACCTTGTTGACCTGATAACCGGCCAGCATGGAAGCCACGGTCTGGCTGGCCTGGGGGATGATACCGCTCTTGAACAGCACCGCCCGCTCGGCGTTGCGCCGGTAGTCGGACAGCGCCCGCCCAATCTCCGCCGCCACCTGGAGCTGCAGCTCATGCAGGGCATGCTGCTCGCGCAGCCGCTCGCTGTTGCGCTGATCCAGCGCCTTGTCCTGCCGGCTGCCGCTGTAGATGGGCAGGTTCATGCTGAACAGCAGGGAGCCGAAATCGGCACGATCCGAACCATCGGGATTCTCCCCGCCTCGCACGCCCCAAACCGCCCCTACCCGGAAATCCGGATAATAATCCTTCCTCGCCAAATCCACCCGGAGGCGCGCCGCCTCCAGCAGACGCTCACGGGCCATCAACAAGGGGCGATGCCGTTTCGCCCGGGCCATCAATGCCCGCTCGTCCGGCAAGCGGGAAAACTGCTCACTCACCTCTTTCGGCAGCCGGATCTCACCATTTGCCGGTCGATCAAGCAGAACATTGAGACGAACCGCTTCATTGCGCCGCATCCCTTCCAGATCGAGCTTGCGCTCCAGCAGTCGGGAGAGCTCCAGCTGCGCCAGCAACACATCCTGCTGCAATCCCTCTCCAACGCGGTACTTGCCCTGCGCCACCTCCACGAACTGGCGCAGCAGCGCCTGATTGGCCTCCACGATCTCCAGGGCCCTGTCCAGAAAGAAGAGATTCCACCAGACCAGCTTCACGTCTCTCACCAACGCGAGACGTAGCTCCGCCACATCGAAACCGGCCGCCTCCGCCTGCCGCTGCGCGGCAGCTTCAGCGAGTGCCAGCTTGCCCGGAAACGGCAGCGCCTGGCTAATCCCGATCTGAAACTGGGTCATCCCCTCCCGGGTCAGGGAGAAGCTGTCCAGCGGAACATTCTGCAGATTGAGACTCAGGCGCGGATCGGGCAACGTACCCCGCTGCTCAGGGATCGACGCCAGCGCCTCCGCCCTGGTGTTGATGGCCGCCAGCCCCGGATTGGACGCCAGCGCCTCATCCACCGCCTGCTGCAGATCGAGGAACATCGAGGCATGGCCAGGGGCAGCCCCTGCCATCAGCAGGGAAAAGAGCAATCGCCGCAATACTACGGCGGTCGGAAAAAGGTTACGAGACATTCACACGCTCCAGTGATTACATCCACAGACATCGGCAATCGCCAGCGGACGCAAGGTTCAACAGGTTGAAATCAGCGATCCGGAGACGGATCGATCCAACTAGGCGTGAGAAGCTCTGGGAGGTTTTCCTTCTGCGGAGAGAACGATGCCGCGTAACGGGCTCTCAAACAGGGGCGCGAAATCAACAACCACTGGCTGCAAGGAAGGAACAAACGAGAGAATACCCACCGCATGACAGGCGGGCGTCGAACAACAATCATCAAACGTGCTGTGATCCCCGGTGCCGGAATATGCTGAATGGGTACCTTCATCTTCACCCGGCAAATGATGGGCGCATGCCCCATCCATCTCGGAGGAAATGGCGGCGGAGACCTCCACCCCTGTTGATGCGGTCATGTTCCCCATCGCTATCGCAGACAGCACCGGCTGGAGCACCAAGGTGGTAACCAGCAGTAATCTCAGCAGCGTTGCGAAACATTGGTTCATGGGTTCAAGTATAGGTCCGTTTCCGCGGCACATGCAATAAACAGTGGGACAAGGCCAAACAAATTCCGTTCAATCACTTTCACCGCTGGAACCTCTCATCTCCCGCCTTCCCTGCACGGCTGACCCTTGGCGAGCCAACGATTGATTGCACGGGATGCAGCAACAAACCCAAAGGTACCCGTAACGAATGATGCCGAGCCATAACCAAAACGGCAGTCGAGGGAGACACCATGGATTCCCGGTTTTTCCAGCCCCACACTGCCATCCGCCTTGGGATAGCGCTTTTGCTGACTGGAAAAGACACACTCCACACCAAAGCGCCGCTTGCGGTTCCGGCTAAAACCAAACTCGCTACGCAACCGGGAGCGCACCTTGGCCGCCAGTGGATCATTATAGGTACGACTCAGGTCGGCCACCTGGACCATGGTAGGGTCATCGACCCCGCCCGCACCGCCGGTGGTAACGATGGGGATCTTGTTGCGCTTGCAAAAATAGATAATCTCTGCCTTGTACCTGATACTATCAATGGCATCAATGACATAGTCGTAACTCTCCCCCTTGGGGGCGAGATAATCCGCCAGCGTACGGGTCGTAACAAAATCCTCGATGGTATGACATCGGCAGTCGGGATTGATGGCCGCCACCCGCTGCGCCATCATTCGTTGTTTCTTCTGGCCCACTGTACCGGTCAGCGCATGCAGCTGGCGGTTGACGTTGGTGATGCAGATCTCATCGAAATCGATCAAGGTCAACCGGCCAACTCCGCTGCGAGCCAGCGCCTCGACTGCCCACGAACCAACCCCGCCAAGCCCTATCACACACACGTGCATCCGTCCCAGGCGACAGAAATCCTCCTCCCCATACAAACGCTGGATGCCACCAAAGCGCCGTGAATAATCGCTTCTGGACATCACTCCTCCACCTTTACCGGAGTCCCGATCCCCATCCCCAGTTCTTTTCCTGCATGACCCTGGTTAACCGCTATCTCCACCAGGCCGTTGGCATTCTCGTACCAGAATGGCTCCCCCTTTTTCACGGATGAGAAGGTACGGGCATGGCCGATTCGCTTGCCTCCCACCACCAGCCAGGCCTGTGATGAAAGACATGATGCGCGCATTCCGATCATGGCATTACCAAAATGATCAACATAGATGACTTCGGCGAGCTCCTCAGGCCACGCCATTTCGATCCGCTCCGCTACTTGAACCGGAGTACCTGGTGGTTCTTCCCCCCGTGCAATACGCGCTGCAACGGGAGCAAACAAGTCCCGGCCATGGAAACTGGCGGAAAGTCGCTTTGGCCGCCAGGTAATATCCCACCAACAAACGCTGCGCGCCCGCCGCGCCACCATGTTGAACAGCCCATTGTCCGGTCCCACGTACCAGCGGCCATCCGCCCGAACGATACAAGGTCGCCGCCGTTCATCTCCCACTCCCGGATCCACTACAGCCAGGAACACTGTGTCAAGTGGAAACTCGGTGGCATAGGCGGCCAACAGATAGGCCGCCGCCCTGGGATTGCAGCGAGGGGCATCGGCGAACAGATTCACCACCGGGACGCCAGGGGCGTTCTGCAGCAGAACCGACTCCATCTGCCCCACATAGGGACCAGCCAAACCGAAATCGGTGAACAGCACTATCATTAAAACAAGAGGGTCCAAAATGAAAATGGCCCATGATGGGCCACTTCATACCTCACAGAAAACATCGCCAACGCTGCCTACTTGATCTTGGCCTCCTTGTAGGTCACATGCTTGCGAACGACAGGATCATACTTCTTGATCTCCATCTTTTCCGGCATGGTACGCTTGTTCTTGGTGGTGGTGTAAAAATGACCGGTACCAGCACTGGATACCAGCTTGATTTTCTCCCGCATGATTCAGCCTCCTTAAACCTTCTCGCCGCGCTGGCGGATCTCGCTGAGCACCGCGTCGATCCCTTTCTTATCGATAATCCGCAGTCCTTTATTGCTGACCTTTAGGCGCACGAAGCGTTTTTCACTTTCCACCCAGAAACGGCGGCTGTGCAGATTGGGCAGAAATCGCCGCTTGGTCTTGTTGTGGGCGTGGGATACGTTGTTACCTGTAACCGGACGCTTGCCGGTCACCTGACATACCTTGGACATTCCAAAGCCTCCGGTTGAGTTTCACAATCGATATTCTTCAGTGCGCGAACGCGAGCCGGTCTTTATAGCAAAATTTCATCTATGACTCAAGACTGTTTTTCGTGAAAAAGCCATTCCAATTGGCCGATTCCCCCAGGTTTCATTTACAATATATGGTTTAACCAAGTGGAATACTCCTGTAAGCCAATGTTTTTCCAGGACAGATTCGACGTCATCGTCGTGGGCGGCGGTCACGCCGGCTGCGAAGCGGCATTGGCGGCTGCGCGCACGGGTGCCCGTACCCTTTTGTTAACTCACAATCTCGAGACGCTAGGACAGATGAGCTGCAACCCGGCTATCGGCGGGATTGGCAAGGGTCATCTGGTCAAGGAGATCGACGCATTGGGCGGTATGATGGCCCAGGCAGCCGATCGTGCCGGTATCCAGTTCCGCATCCTCAATCGCCGCAAGGGGCCCGCCGTACGCGCCACCCGTGCACAGGCCGATCGTTCGCTCTACCGCCAAGCGGTGCGGCGATTCATCGAAAACCAGCCGGGACTCACGCTGTTTCAGCAGACGGTGGATGATCTGTTGATGGACGGCGAAAAAATATGCGGCGTGGTGACCCGGATGGGGTTGAAATTTTCAGCGCCGGCAGTAGTGCTCACTGTAGGCACCTTTCTCGGCGGCCGTATCCACATCGGGCTCTCCAGTCATCCCGGTGGCCGTGCAGGCGATCCTCCCGCCAATACTCTTGCCAAGCGGCTCAGAGAGCTGCCGTTCCGGGTGGGAAGACTCAAAACAGGTACCCCACCGCGCATTGATGGACGCACCATCGATTACAGCCAGCTACAGTCTCAACCTGGTGACGACCCGGTTCCAGTGTTCTCTTTTCTGGGGAGTACGGAACAGCATCCACAGCAGGTGGAGTGCCACATCACCCACACCAACGAACGTACCCACGAAATCATCCGGGCCGGATTGGACCGTTCCCCTATCTTCACTGGCGCCATCGACGGAGTAGGACCCCGTTATTGCCCCTCCATCGAAGATAAGGTGGTGCGGTTTGCCGATCGGGATTCTCACCAGATCTTCGTGGAACCGGAAGGGTTGGATACCCACGAGGTCTATCCCAACGGAATCTCCACCAGCCTGCCATTTGATGTACAGTACGAGCTGGTACGCTCCATACGTGGTTTCGAGAACGCCCACATCCTACGACCCGGTTACGCTATTGAGTACGATTTCTTCGACCCAAGGGATCTGCATCCGTCGCTGGAGACCCGCTTCATTGAAGGACTCTATTTTGCTGGCCAGATCAATGGCACCACCGGCTATGAAGAGGCCGCTGCTCAGGGTCTCATTGCTGGACTCAACGCTGCCCGCAAGGTACGAGATCTCTCTCCCTGGTATCCCAGACGCGACGAGGCCTACATCGGCGTAATGATCGACGATCTCATCACCCGGGGAACCAGTGAACCCTATCGCATGTTTACCAGCCGGGCCGAATACCGCCTGCTGCTGCGAGAGGACAATGCCGATCTCCGTCTCACCGAGGTCGGCCGACGGCTCGGTCTGGTTGATGACGAACGGTGGCGAGTGTTTAGCCAGAAACGCGATGCCATCGAGCGGGAAACCCGGCGCTTGGAGAACCATTGGCTTGGGCCCCTTACTCTGCCTCGGGAAGAGGCTGAACGGGTTCTCGGCACACCACTCAGCAAGGAACAAACCTTGCTCGAGCTATTGCGTCGACCGGAAGTGAGCTATCAAACCCTGTTGAGCCTACCCGGTACCGGGGAAGGCATCAATTCTCCCGAAGTAGTGGAGCAGGTGGAGATTCAGGCCAAATACGCCGGCTACATCTCCCGCCAGCAGCAGGAGATCGAGCGCAACCGTCGGCACGAGGAAACCATCATCCCTCCGCAACTGGATTACGATAGGGTTTCGGGGCTTTCTTCCGAAGTTCGACAGAAACTGGCCAGCCAGCGTCCACACACACTGGGACAGGCTGCTCGCATCCCCGGCGTGACCCCTGCCGCCATCTCTTTGTTACTGGTGCATCTCAAACGTGAACAAGCAGAGCGCAAAAGTGCCTGACCACTGGCTCTACTCTTGCCTCAGCGATGGCTTGCGGCAGCTGGAAATCCCGCTGTCTGACACAAGGCAAGAAATACTGATCGCCTATCTCCGGCTACTGGAAAAATGGAATCGCACTTACAACCTGACTGCAGTGCGGAATATTGGGCAAATGGTGGAACGTCATCTGCTGGACAGCCTCTCTGTGCTTGGCTTGCTGCGAGGCCGCCGCTTCATTGATGTAGGGAGCGGTGCCGGACTGCCTGGCCTGCCCCTCGCTATCGCTGCTCCGAAGACAGAATGGGTATTGCTCGACAGCAACGCCAAAAAAACCCGTTTTCTCATCCAGGCAGTAGCCGAACTAAGGTTGTCCAATGTTACAGTGATCCAGAGTCGGGTGGAGGAATACCGCCACACCGAATCTTTTGACATGGTGACCGCACGCGCGTTCGCCAGTCTTGCCGATCTGTTGCAACGCACTGCTCATCTGCTGGCACCTGAGGGGTACGTCCTGGCGCTGAAGGGGAAAAATGTGCAACAGGAGGTGACAGAGCTGCCTTCCGGCTTTACCATCGTGACCACCAAGCGGCTCAAAATACCCGGTACCGAAAGCGAGCGCCACGCCGTCATCGCCAGAAAGGAACCTCGCTAGAATATGGGACAGATAATCGCAATAACCAACCAGAAAGGGGGCGTAGGGAAAACCACTACCAGCGTCAACCTCACCGCCTCTCTGGCAGCTACCAAGCGCAGAGTGTTGCTGGTGGATGCCGATCCCCAGGGAAATGCCACCATGGGTAGCGGTGTTGACAAAAACGAGTTGGAGCGTTCGACCTATGACGTCCTCCTCGGTAACCTGCCCATCAATGAGGTGATTACACTTTCCGAGGAAGGGGGATACGATCTCCTCCCCTGCAATAGCGATCTAACAGCAGCCGAGGTACGACTCCTGGAATCCGAACAACGAGAACGGGCATTACGGAACGCCCTTAAGACGGTTCAGAGTAACTACCATTATATCTTCATCGACTGCCCGCCCTCTCTCAACATGCTGACCGTAAACGCCTTGGTGGCGGCAGACAGCGTCATCATCCCCGCACAGTGTGAGTACTATGCGCTGGAAGGGTTGTCTGCCCTATTGGACACGGTGACACAGATTCGGGAGTCTCTCAACCCTGGCCTGCGCATTGCCGGATTGTTACGAACCATGTTCGATCCCCGCAACCGGCTTTCCATGGAGGTATCCGCCCAGCTCACTGAGCACTTCGGTGATCTGGTCTATCGAACCGTGATTCCTCGTAACGTGCGGCTCGCCGAGGCACCTAGTTTCGGTGTGCCGGCCTTGATTTACGACAAATATTCGAAGGGTGCACAAGCCTATCTGGCGCTGGCAGGAGAGATTCTCCGCAAAGAGAAAGCAGCTGCAGCTCAACCAGAGGAAGACAAAGAGGAGCGATTGAATCATGGCGGCTAAAAAACGTGGTTTGGGGCGAGGACTGGATGCTCTCCTCGGAGGCTCTGTTCCAACACGCTCAGGAAAACCCGAAGCAACCTCGCGAGAAGAGGCGGATGGAGAGCTGCGCCCCCTTCCCGTCGATCTGTTACAGCGTGGACGTTATCAGCCCCGTACCGGCATGAATGGTGAGGCACTGGAGGAGCTAGCCAATTCCATTCGTGCACAGGGGGTAGTCCAGCCCATCGTCGTCCGCGAGTTGGAGACGTCAGGTCGTTACGAAATCATTGCAGGGGAACGCCGTTGGCGCGCCGCACAGTTGGCAGGATTGCATGAGATCCCGGCCATTATCCGCAAGGTCCCCGATCAAGCAGCCATTGCTATGGCCCTGATCGAAAATATTCAGCGGGAGGAACTGAACCCGATGGAAGAGGCGCAGGCGCTTCAGCGCCTCATCGAGGAGTTCAGCCTGACCCATCAGGAAGCAGCCGAGGCGGTGGGACGCTCCCGGGCTGCGGTGAGCAATCTGTTGCGCCTGTTGTCACTCAACGAGGACGTAAAACGGCTGCTGGAGAACGGGGACATTGAGATGGGACATGCTCGGGCCCTGCTCGGACTCTCGGGCGAACAGCAAAGCGAAGCCGCCCGCCTGGTGGAAAACAGGGGACTCTCGGTCAGAGAGACCGAACAGCTAGTCAGGCGAATGGCCAACGCAGCCACAAAGGGGAACCGACAGGCATCATCTTCCTCAATCGACCCAAATATCCGCAGCCTCCAGGAAGAATTGGCTGAGAAACTGGGTGCGCAGGTCAAACTACAGCACACCATCAAGGGAAAAGGAAAGCTGACCATCCATTACAACAGCCTTGAAGAGCTTGAAGGAATACTTGCACACATTAAATAAAACGATCAGAATTAGTCCAAATCTAAAAACTTTGTTGCTAAATCAGACACAAACCTTGTTTTATGCCTCCGGCAACATCAATAACGACAAGAAATTGACTACTGCTCTACAGGAAAGTGGCCAGGCTTCCGACTTGATTATCAAATGAGCATTTAGACGAATACGAGAAACTCGCGAATCATTAACATCCAAAGCACCCAAATGAAGATCCTGACCTTCGATATCGAGGAGTGGTTTCACATCCTGGACAATAGCTCCACCAAGACAGAAAGGGAGTGGGCTCGATTTTCACCTCGCATCGAAGAGAACATGGAGCGCATCTTGGAACTGCTGGAACAGAAAAAACAGCGGGCCACCTTTTTCTGCCTAGGTTGGGTGGCTGAAAAGTACCCTGGAGTAGTACGCAAGGTCGCCGAACAGGGATATGAGATCGGCTGTCACTCCCACATGCACCAGCTGGTCTATGAACAAACCCCTGAGCAGTTCCGGACGGATCTCCGCAAGGCCCTGCGTGCCATAGAGGATGCCATCGGAAAGAAGGTCATCAGTTACCGGGCTCCGGGCTTCTCGGTGACGCGGGAATGTCCTTGGTTTTTTGAGATACTGGCTGAGGAGGGAATTGAGGTGGACAGCTCTATCTTCCCAGCTGCCCGCACCCACGGTGGATTCCCAGACTTTGGCGCCACTACTCCGGCAACGGTGCAGACCCCCAGCGGGATCATCAAGGAGCTGCCGATAAACATCCGCTCAGTCTTTGGAAATCCCCTCATCTTTTCGGGGGGGGGATATTTTCGTATCCTCCCCCTCACATTACTGCGCCACTGGTTCAACGATACTGCGTATGTGATGACTTATTTTCATCCTCGGGATTTTGACCCTGGACAGCCAGTGATCAAAGATCTCTCGCTGGTTCGCAAATTCAAGTCCTACGTAGGCCTGCACTCCGCTTTGGCCAAGCTGGACGTCATACTAGATGACCACGACTATCTTGATTTGCAGACCGCCGTTGCCTCTATCGATTGGGAAAAGAGTCCTACCATCTCCATTTCAGGAACATGAAAACCCTTTTATTTTTCCCTGCTCCGCTGCCTTTTCCGCCGCCACTGTCGAACCACATAGAGCCGCCAAAGACCACGAATGCCAAAATAGCCTACTATCGCACTGAGGCTGCTGAGGATAAAGCAGCCCAGCAGTAGAGGAAACCAGACAGAGCCCAGCCCATTGAGAATCTGTTCAAAGGAGAATTCACCAGGAAACTCTTGAAGGGACTGACCCATCACCCATGCACCTAGCCGATAGGAAAAATAATAGATAGGAGCCATGGTTAGGGGATTGGTTATCCAGACCAGCGCCACCGAGATAGGTAGATTGACCCGGAACAGGATTGCCGCAGCGGCGGCCACCACCATCTGCATTGGTATGGGCAGAAAGGCACAAAACAGCCCAACAGCAAAGGCGCCTGCGGCGGAGCGGCGATTGAGATGCCAAAGATTGGGATCGTGGAGTAAAGTGCCGAACATCCGCAGATGCTTGTGTTCCCGAATCTGGCGATGATCCGGCATATATCGTTTGATTAGTTTCTTGGGCATTCGGCAGAGGTTCGATAGATAACAGCTTATTCTAATAAGAACGGCATGCGTTTGGCGATACTCTTCTTCTTGTTCGGCATACTCCTGTTCCAGCACTTCAGCAAGTTACCGTCTCTTTACTGGTTACTCGGGGCGCTTCTCCTTCCTCTCGTCCGGTGGCGTTCCTTTCGCCTGCCCGTTGCCTTCCTGGCCGGCTTCCTGTGGGCTTTCCTGCATGCGATCTGGACCTTGGGCCATCTCCTCCCACAGGAACTAGAAGGGATAGATGTGGAACTGACGGGCGTCATCGCCTCTCTGGTCGAAGAGGATGCTCACCGCTCCCGCTTTCATTTTTCCGTGGACAAACTATTGCATGAAGGGCAACATCTTCCCGCCCCCCGAAGGGTACTGTTGAGCTGGTATGGCCGTGAACGGCCCACGCTGGTGGTCGGTGATCGATGGCAACTCACCGTGCGCCTGAAACGCCCCCATGGATTCATGAACCCCGGCGGTTTTAACTATGAAAAATGGTTGTTTCAGCAAGGAATCAATGCTGTCGGCTACGTACGCCCCAAAGGGGCCCACACCCATCTGGCCTCGGAATGGCATTCCCGACCGCTAGACCGCTTGCGTCGGCAACTGCGCGAGCAGATGAGAGAGTGGCTGGGAGAACATCCCCAAGCTGGTCTGATCACCGCTCTCACCATTGGGGAACGCCACGGTATCCAACATGAACAGTGGCAGACATTGACCGCCACTGGGACCAACCATCTAATGGCCATATCCGGACTGCACGTGGGACTGGTCGCCGGATTCGCCTTTTTTCTGGGACGCCGCCTCTGGTCGCTGCTCGGACCTGCCCCTTTGCTGCTTGCCGCCCCTCGGGCGGCCGCATTCATGGCATTGCTGACGGCCTGCGGCTATGCCGCACTGGCCGGCTTCTCAATTCCCACCCAACGAGCAGTAATCATGGTCGCAGTGGTGATGGGAGCCATCTTTCTCCAGCGACAGGCCAGTCCGGGGCAAGCCCTGTGCATAGCGCTGCTCGGTGTATTGTTATGGGATCCCACTGCCGTGGTATCTGCAGGATTTTGGCTCTCTTTCACCGCCGTAGCGATCATCCTCTACGGCTTGGGAGGAAGGGTGGGAAAGCAACAAGGATGGAAAGGATGGGGACAGGTGCAATGGGTGGTTACTCTAGGACTGCTGCCTCTCCTGATCCTCTTTTTCCAGCAGGCACCCCTCACTGCCCCATTGGCCAATCTCATTGCCGTTCCGTGGGTGAGTATCACCGTGGTGCCGCTAGCCCTGCTGGGTGCAGCCCTGTTGCCACTCTATGCTCCTTTGGGAGGCTGGTTGTTGCTTCAGGCCGCTAATCTCCTTGGATGGCTCTGGCCTCTGCTCGAATGGCTGGCGGGACTGAAGCTGCTTTTGTGGCAACCACCGGCCCCCGCTGAGATATGGACGCTTCTCCCTGCCTCGCTGGGAATCCTCTGGTTACTGGCTCCCCGTGGCATACCGGCTCGCTGGATAGGGATCTGCGGGTTGTTACCTCTAGTGATGAATGCCCCCCAACGTCCTGCTGCCGAGGAAACGTGGTTCACCTTACTGGATGTGGGTCAGGGCCTGGCCGCAGTTGTCCAAACACGCAACCACACCTTGGTTTACGATACCGGACCAAGATTTAGCGACCGGTTCGACACGGGTGCCGCAGTACTGATTCCCTTCCTCCGCTGGCAGGGAATTCGTTCCCTGGACATGCTTATTATCGGGCATGGTGACAACGATCACATCGGCGGAGCTCCATCCTTGTTACGGGAGTATCCCGCCAAGCGGCTGCTCTCCGCGGTACCCGAGAAACTGGAGGCAAAAGCTGAGCCCTGCCGGCAGGGGGAATCCTGGAGCTGGGATGGCGTCCGTTTTACCCTACTGCACCCCCCGTCCGAGTATGGCGGTTCAGGGAACGACGCCTCCTGCGTTTTGAAGGTGGAGACTCCAGGTGCCAGCCTGCTGTTAACCGGTGATATCGAACGTCGGGCTGAACAACAGCTGTTGCAGACAGTTCCCGAAAGGTTGAGAGCCGAACTGTTGGTAGCACCCCATCACGGCAGCAAGAGCTCTTCATCCCCACATTTCATTGATGCCGTGGACCCCGAGTATGTTCTGTTCCCAGTGGGTTACCGCAACCGTTACAACCACCCTCATTCTATGGTGATGGAACGCTATGCAACACGGGAGATCCAATTGCTGGACACCGCTAGTAACGGCGCCATCCACTTTCGACTTGGTCGCCAGGGGCTCTCTCCACCCCAGTCATACCGGATCGTGGCACATCGTTACTGGAATATCCCTTGATCCCCGATATCCTCATCGCGGTTTCGAGGGCAACCAGAGCTCAAAACGATACAAAAGAGAACCGAAACCGGTCCACCCCAACAGCCAGGCCAGAAACGCCCCCAGCGTGTTGGCCACCATATCCGCGGGATCAAAAAAGCGGACACCGCTCCATCCCTGCAAGAATTCGATCCCAATTCCCATCCCGGTGAACGCCACCAGAAGCAGGAGGCGACTGAAAACGGCTGGATAGAGCTGCTGGAACCAACCCACCAACACAAAATAGGCCAGAAAATGAGAATATTTATCCCCCTGTTGCATGTGAAGCTCCAGCGGCCGTGGAGTAAGTGACAGATATACCACCAGCGCAACCAGTGACCACCCGACAGCGAGCCAGAGGGAACGATATCTCAATCTCTGCATCATTCGCGGATCACTCATAGCCGTCACAGGAATATTAGAAACAGGAACGCACCCAACAACAGCCGATAGATCACGAAAGGCAGCATTCCCAGCCGCTCCAGTAACTTGAGAAACCAGTGTACACAAAGATAGGCGCTCACAGCAGAAAACGAGGTGCCCAGCACCAGTGCCGACCACTCCACTGACCCTTCACTTTGTATCAAATCGAGCGTTTTGACCCCTCCAGCCAGCAAAATGATAGGAATGGAGAGCAGAAAAGAGAAGCGTGCAGCTCCCTCCCGGGTCAATCCCAACATAAGGGCAGCAGTCATGGTGATACCAGAACGAGAGGTACCGGGGATCAGGGCCAGCGCTTGGGCACAACCGATCAGTAGCACATCGGTCCAGTTGAGGGAGTACTCATCCCGCTGACGCCGCCCGCGCCAATCCGCCCACCAAAGCAGCAGTCCAAACAGGATGGTAGTGGTGGCTATCACCAAGGGGGAGCGGAGCTCTGTCTCAATCAGATCCTTAAACGCCAGACCAGCCAATCCCGCCGGGATAGTGCCACATATCACCCACCAAGCGAGACGGCTGTTGGGAGTGCTTTCACCGGTTCGCAGCGACCCTGCCCACTCTAGAATCATGGCGACCAGCTCCTGCCGGAAATACCATACGATAGCCATCAAAGTGCCAAGATGAACCGCCACATCGAAAGCCAGCCCCTGATCCTGCCAACCGGTAAGTACCGGCACCAATATGAGATGCGCCGAGCTCGAGACGGGCAGAAACTCCGTCAATCCCTGCATCAATGCCAGAACGACAATCTGAATCAGATCCATCTCCCCCCTCCAAATCTATTTGGCCATTAACTGAACTTTGCTGAATACTCGGGTAAATAAAAAACCGGCAAAAACCGGGCAAGATTACAGGAACCTTGATTTCGTAGATCCATTTTTGACACCAGCCCTCCTGCGTGGCGTCTATCACCTCCGATTAGAGTTTTCCCCGCAAATCACGCAAGCGAAAACCATCGAGCCGTTCTCCCGAAAGCCCCCTCCCTGCCCCTATCACCTTGAACAGCTCTCCCATCTCTTGTGGCAAGGTAAGGAGCTTTACCTGACGACTCAGCTCCAATTGGATCAGCGGCTCTTCGTTCATCTCCCGCGCTAACACTTGTTCCAACCCGTTAGCTAACAGGAAATAGGCCTGAGTGGTATATCCGTACAGCTCCAGACCAGCCTCAACCAGAGTTTCCGCCACAGCGGTGAACTCCACGTGAGCGGTGATATCCTGCAATCCCGGCAAGATCAGCGGATCCGAATGGGCTCGATGCCGATAATGACACATCAGGGTCCCATCGCTACGCTGCGGATGATAGTACTCATGCCGCGGAAAACCGTAATCGATAAACAAGAGCAACCCTCGCCGCAGCACCTCTGCCATGGTGCGCACCCACTCCTCGGCGAAGACGGCCAGCTCTGAGCGATAGCCCGCCGGAAGCCTTCCAGCCACCACCTCAAAGCGCTCAGCCAGTCGATCCGAGCCGGGCTCTCCCGTCACCCAGCGAAATTCCTTCCCGTCGCTGGCCACATAGAGCTCCTGTACACCGGAATCACCAACCTGGAAGCGATGCACCGGCAGGGCATCCAGTAGTTCATTGGCCACTATCACCCCTTCAAATGGAGTCTCCGGTAGCCGCTCCAGCCATGCCACTCGCTCCAGGAGCCCGGGAACCCTCTGCGCCAGAGTCGCACGCTGTCGTTCTCGCAGGTCAGCACTCACCTCTAGAATAAGGTAGCGCTCAGGGAGCGATCCCAACCGCTCCAGCTCCGCCAGCAAATCCGCGGCCATCACCCCCGAACCCGCCCCTGCCTCCAGGATCGATCCTCCCTCCAGCATCGTAAACACTTGCCGAATCTGGCGAGCCAGGCATTGAGAAAATAGCGGTGAGATCTCAGGGGCGGTAACAAAGTCCCCTTCCCTTCCAAATTTTCGGCTTCCGGCGCTGTAATAGCCAAGCCCCGGAGCATACAACGCAAGCTCCATGAAACGAGCGAAGGAGATGGCACCTCCCTGTTCTACCATCTCCTGTTGCAGCCGCTCCCTCAATCGTTCACTATGAGCACAAGCCGCCGCATCGGGTAGCGGCAGTCGCTTCAGCTCCGCAGCGGCCTGGTGCATGCGCGCATGCAAAGATAATGAGTTACTCATATAATTTATCGTTATGAAAAACGGCTCTCCTACCCATATCGCCGAAAAATTGCTCAAGGGAAAAGCCCGTGCAGGATAACACACCACCTCTCGCAGACAAGGTGGCCCTAATCACCGGAGGTGCCCACCGTATCGGCGCTGCACTGGCAAGAGGTCTGCACCGTCAGGGGATGAACGTGGTAATCCACTATCACGCCTCGAGGGGCGCCGCGCTGGCGTTACAGCATGAGCTTAACCAACAGCGGGAGGGATCGGTAGTCCTGATTCAGGCGGATCTGACGGAGACTAGTAAGATCTCCGCCATCATCAAACAGGCCAGGGAAGCTTGGGGCCGGCTGGATGTGCTGATAAACAACGCCTCCACTTTCTATCCCACCGAGATAGGGACCGCTGATGAACGTTGCTGGGACGACCTCGTTGGCACCAATCTAAAAGCCCCTTTCTTTCTCTGTCAAGCTGCCGCACCACATCTGGCACGCTGGCGAGGAAGCATCATCAACCTCGCGGACATCCATGCCCTGCGCCCCTTGAAGGGCTATCCAGTCTATAGTATCGCAAAAGCCGGTCTGGTGATGCTCACCAAGGCCATGGCCTGCGAGCTGGGGCCCAACGTACGGGTCAACGCCGTTGCACCCGGGGCAATCCTCTGGCCGGAACAGGAACTGGACGAGGTGGCTAAACAACGCATCATTTCCCGGACCTTTCTCAAACGCCAGGGCTCTCCTGAAGACGTGGTACGCGCAGTCATCTACCTTATTCGCGATGCGGACTATGTGAGCGGGGAGATACTAACCGTGGACGGCGGCCGCTCCATCAACAGTTAGTCCCATGACCCGTTTATGGACGTTTCCCCTTCTGCTGCTTGCCTTGGCACCCGCTGTATCCGAGGCGAATGATTATGAACCGCTCAACTATTTTGGCATCAGCTTCCTGCAGCTAGAGGGAAATCGTGCCAGCGGACCGGGCTACCACCCCGACGGGGTTCTTGCACGCCTGGGTTTCATGGGAGGAGACCATTTCGGACTGGAACTACAAACCGGTCTCTCACAGACCAGCGACCGTTTCGAGTTAAAGAACGTGACCGGTGCATATCTTTTTGCAGGGATCCCGTATGAACGTCTGCAGCTTTTCACACTAGCTGGAATGGCTCGTACCAGCGTCAAGAATGACGGAAGTTCGGAGATTCGTGAAAATTTCTCGTTTGGCTTTGGCCTTCGCTGGCGAGCAACGGAAGTGATGGATATCGGGTTGGAGTGGATGAGTTATGCAAAACAACCAGCGTACAATGTTGATGTGTTCAACATCGGCTTCGTAAAACACTTTTGATCCCGCCTCACCCTTCGAACCCATCCATGAGGATACAAACACATCTTGATTCCCCCTTTCGACGGCACCAGATACTACTACCAACCCCTTAACCCAGCAAAAATATCGCTTTCAGCCTTTGAATCCCTGAGTCACAGACATGAACGATGCACCGCTGATTGCCGAACTGCTCTCCCTGCTCTGGTTTCGCTTCCTGCTGGTAACCCTGTTCGGCTTCCTCACGGGACTGGAAATCCGGGAATATCTGCTAACATCGGGAGGTAACCGCACAGAAACCTCTCGTCATCTCAGCCCGGGAAGTGCTCGCACCTATACCTACATCGCCATCTTGGGGTTCGTCCTGTACGAGCTGGACCCGGAATTCCGCCTTTATCTGGCTGGCTTCACTGCCTTGTTGCTATTTTTTGGCCTTTTCTATCACCATAAATTGCAGGAACAACAGCGTGGAATATTGCAGCCGTTAATCGGCCTCATCGTATACAGCTACGGGCCCTGCCTGGCCCTGCTCCCGCTCTGGTTTCTGGTATTGCTGTTTGTCACCACCGTTTTCGTGCTCAACGCCCGACCACTCACCCACCGCCTTACGGAGACCATCGATCGCCATGAACTCGTAACCCTTGCAAAGTTCCTGTTGCTGGCAGCCGTCGTACTTCCTTTGATGCCCGATCAACCGGTATTCCCTCTTCTACCCACAACACCGTTCAAGATCTGGATAGGCGTGGTCACCTTGTCCACCATCTCCTACCTGGGGTATATCCTGCAGCGCTACCTATTCCCCGGACAGGGCTATCTGGCGACCGGATTACTCGGCGGACTCTATTCTAGTACTGCCACCACCTTGGTTCTTGCGCGCCGTTCACGCATCGAGCCGGCAGCGGAAGGAGCTCTCGGACTCGCCATCGTGGCTGCCAGCGGGATGATGTATCTACGCCTGCTCGTGCTCATCGCCATTCTCAACAAAGAATTCCTATATTTTACAGCAGGCCCTTTCCTGCTGCTCGGCACTGGTGCCATCCTGTTTACGCTGCTGGCAAGAAAGCGGCTCGTAAAGGGTGCTTCCCACACTGAAACAGAGAACCGAAACCCTCTGGAGCTCGGAACCGCCTTTCTGTTTGCCGGGCTGTTTGTGGCCATGCTGATAGTAACCAAAGTGGTATTGCACCAGTTTGGAACGCCGGGGTTACAACTGCTCTCCTTTGTTATCGGCTTTACCGATATCGATCCCTTCGTGCTCTCCCTGCTGAAAGGAGAGTATCACTCCACCGGCGTACAAGAGCTAGCAGCCGCAGTAATCATTGCCGCAGGTAGCAACAATTTCCTCAAAGCATTCTATGCCGTAATCGTTGGGGGATGGCAGCGACAACGAACTGCCGCAATAGTGCTGGTAGGGTTGGGGGTGCTGACCCTGGGTTACGGGTTATGGATGGCGATCAAGACGTGATGGGGCGAGGCAAACAGTTCAACCACCTCCTTTTCGCATCTTCTTCCCCTGCGCCGCGCGGCGCTTGCGAACTTCCTTGGGATCAGCAATGAGCGGGCGATAGATTTCTACCCGATCCCCTTCCCGCAATACCGTATCCATCGGAGTGATCTTCGAGAATATACCCACCTTTGTATCGGGAGTCAGCTCCAACCCCGGGAACTTGTCCAGAATACCTGAGCGGAGAATGGCCTGTTTTACCGTTGTCCCCTCCTCCACATCAAGAGGAATGATCATCTGCCGCTCCGGCAATGCGTAGGCCACCTCGACCCGGATCCTTTTTCTTTCAGCGTTTCCCATAGATCTCCGCCGCCCGCTTGCAGAAGGCATCCACCATCGTATTGGCTATCTGGCTGAACGCTGGCCCTGCCGCCACACCAACCAACCGGCTTGAAAACTCAAACTCAAGGTCAAAAGAGACCTTGCAGGCCCGCTCTGCAAGTGCATCGAAACGCCAAAATCCTTCCAACAGACGAAACGGTCCTTCCACCAGACGCATCTCCACCATCTTGTTTTTCTGAATCCGGTTGCGCGTGGTAAATGTCTTGTGAAATGCCCCTTTTGCCAACTCCAACGAAGCTACCACCTCATCTTCGGTTCGCTCCAGCTCTTTTGCCGAGCGACACCATTCCAAAAATTTGGGGTAAGAGGGAATATCATCCACCAACGCATACATCTCCGCAGCACTGAAAGGAACGAGAGCTGTTCTACTGATACAGGTCACAATCACACTCAACCAAACTGAAGCAATCCAACGACATTGAGGAAGATGGCCACCACAGCCAATGGTGCAACATAACGAACCAGAATATACCACAATTGATAGGAGATTCCCCCCAGCTTCAACTCATCCATTGTCACCTTGCGGCTCAGCGTCCAACCGGCAAACAAGGCGATGAACAACCCTCCCAGCGGAAGGATCACATTTGCTGTAGCAAAATCCAGCAAATCGAAGAAGGTCAAGCCAAATATCGTGTCATCAGCCCATAGGTTGAAAGAAAAGACGGTCCCGAGCCCAACCACCCAGGTGATCAATCCTGCCCAGACGGAGGCCATCACCCGAGACATTCCATGATTCTCTACCAGCCAGGCTACCGCCGGCTCAATAAGTGATATTGCCGAGGTCCAAGCGGCAAATACCAACAACACGAAAAACAGCGTGCCAAACAACGTACCGGCCGGCATGTTTCCAAAGGCAATGGGCAGAGTCTGAAAGATCAATCCCGGTCCTGCTCCTGGCTCCAGTCCATGGGCAAATACAATCGGAAAGATGGCCATTCCAGCCATCAATGCCACCAGCGTGTCAGCCAAAGCGATGGTTACCGAGGTCTGGGCAATGGAGGCATCATCCGGCAGATAAGAACCATAGACCATGATGGCTCCCATGCCGAGGCTAAGGGTGAAAAAGGCGTGTCCCATGGCAATCAGGACAGCAGCAGGGGTAAGCTTGCTGAAATCAGGGGAGAAAAGAAAAGCCATCCCCTGGCTAAAGCTGCCGGTGCTCATGGCGTAACCCACCAGCATAGCCAGCAACAGGAAAAGTGCCGGCATCAGAAAGCGCACCGCCTTCTCGAGCCCGCTCTGCACCCCTCGCGAAACCACAATCATGGTCATCACCACAAAAATGGTATGCCAGGCAAGCAAACGCTCCGGATCGGTGACCAAGGCCGAGAAAATCTCACCAACCCGCTCCCCCCCCGCACCGACGAACAGTCCCCCAGCAGCGCGAAATACATATGCCAGTGCCCAGCCGGCAATAACGCTGTAGTAAGAGAGAATAAGGAATCCCGCTAGCACCCCAATCCAGCCAAGATACTGCCACGCCGGATGATGATGCCCTTCTCGCGCCAGAACCCGCATGGTATTGATGGGGCTGCGCCGCCCTCGGCGACCCAACAGGATCTCCGCCATCATGATAGGAATACCGATACAAGCGATGCAAAAGAGATAGACCAGCACGAATGCTCCCCCACCGTTCTCTCCGGTGATATAGGGAAACTTCCAGATGTTACCCAAACCGACAGCAGAACCAGTCGCCGCCAGGACAAAAGCCCAGCGTGATGACCACTGCCCATGAATGGAAGTTCTCTTGACTGACATATCCGCCCCGCTGCTCACTGTTATTCTAATTGGGCTAATTGTGCGGCAATTTCCAACATGGCTCAACTTGGTTTTAAGATATAATGGTGCAATGGCCAAGAAAAAGAACAAAACTTCCACCAGCAGCTCAACCATCGCTCTTAACAAGAAAGCACGGCACGACTACTTTGTTACTGAGCGGTTCGAAGCGGGCATCGCGTTGGAGGGATGGGAAGTCAAGAGCCTCCGCGCTGGACGCATCCAGCTGCGAGACAGTTATGTCCTGATCAAGGATAACGAGGCATGGCTGTTGGGAGCGCTGATAACCCCTCTACCGACAGCCTCTACCCATATTCATCCGGATCCCACCCGGACCCGCAAATTGCTGCTCCATCGCTCGGAACTGGATAAGCTAATCGGTGCAGTAGAGCGCAAGGGGTTCACCATCGTACCATTGGCGATGTACTGGAAGCGGGGGCGGGCCAAAGTGGAGATCGGACTAGCCAAGGGCAAACAGGCGCACGACAAACGGGCCGTGCAGAAGGAACGGGACTGGCAGCGACAAAAGGCTCGACTCCTAAAGAGCGGCTAGCATTTCGCCCTTTATCGTCAAGAAGCTTGTAATCGTTTCATCCGGTAGCGCTGGGAAACGATAATACCACTCAGATACCACATCAACATACTGATTGGGGCTACCGGGATGATATTCTGATAGGCCAAGGAGATCAGCAGCACCACAATCACCCCGGTCCATCCAAGGGCCAACGCACCGAAAACCCCATCACAACGGCTGAGCACCACCGCATCCCTCAGGATCATCATAAGTAACGCAAGGGAGAGCATCAGACCCAGAAGCCCTGTCTCCCAAATCAGATAGGAGACCGTCGTCATTCCGGCCGCCATTGCCCCATATTTTTCTAAATAGGCACCTTGGAGGCGCTCTGCGGAAATGTCGGAGACGTTACCAATCCCGTGGCCAATCAGCAACTTCACCGGATCGGTAATAAGTTTGAAAGGCAATATCATGCTATCAACACGTCCTATCTCACTGTGCTCCCTTCCTTCATCAGCACGGGCATCTTTGTCAGCCCCCTTATAAACATATTCCAGCATTCTTCCTTCGGTTATGGCGTTCAAAACATTCCCCCCCCACCGGCTATAATAGCTGTTGTAAACAGCAACAAATACCACCAGCAAGACCGCTGCAATGGCACTCACCTGAAGCAGCAGCTTTATCTTGTCTATCCCTTTGACAAACAGGGTGGGGAAAATCAACGCCATAGGAATCAAAAACAGCGAGACCGTAGTCTCATTGATCATGGTGGGCATCAGCATCAAGAACAAAAAGAGCATGAACTTTCGGGCACTAAAATATCCCTTGAGATAAAACCCCATCAACACCGCTGCACAACCGATAAGCACAATGGAAAGATTCGAGGAAAGACCAAGTGTTCCAATTACCTTATCGCCACTGGCCTCCCCTTTATGCAAGATGAAACGCTGGACAAACGATATTGGAAACTGCAGCAATGCCAACCAGAGAATCAGTTTAAGTTGCTTGAAAATCTCTTCCTTGGAGAAGTCCACCATCACTGGGAGCAAAAAGAATGGGATATAACGCAAATAGATCAATAATCCAGCAAAAATAGCCCCTGGCTGGACGGCATTGGTGGCCACACCGGCCATGATTGCCAGCAGGAATACCGTAAAAAAAATTAGATAACGAGGAGCAATCACAATAGGAAATCGCTGCCCAATACGCAAGGCAACAATTATCATTACCACAGCCGACAGCATTTCTGGTGAAAGCCGAAAAACACGACCGCCGGGAACGGATGTCAACATGAAATTGACAAAAAAGGATAAAATGATAATAGCGTAAGCAAGATTTTGCATACCGGAACCCTGGTGCGCCATCCCGGCCCAAACGGGAAACTCAATACATCAATGGTCAATTACCTGGAAAAGGCGCTCAAATATCCTTGGTGAATGATTTTCAAAGGCATAATCCCTTGCTTCTATCCCCATGGAACTACGTAGATTTCCATTTAGTATCAACCGTTCCACATCTTTCTTCAGCTGCTCATAACTCCCGGACAAAAACCCAATCCGGCCCGCCGCCAATACCCCGTCGAGATCCACGTCGAGACTGACAACCGGCACCTGACGCATCCAGGCCTGAACAAAGGTGTTGGGAAACCCCTCCTTGACACTAGTATTGACGAAGATATGGCTTTTAGCCAATATCTCATTAACCTTATTCAGCGGCTGCAAACCAAGAAACTGCAGATTTTCCAGTTTTTCCATCTGTCGATAGAGGTTGGAATAGCGTTTTTGACTTCCCGGATGGCCAATCATGATAAATTCAATATCAGCTATGTGGCGGAGCGCCTCTGCCAATCTAACAAACATTTCTGGGCGCTTGTTAGGTTTGAAATTCGCCACCCAAACCACCTTGATTGCTCCACTTTTCTCTATTTCTTCAACAGGGAGGGGGTGGAAATTACCAATCACCGCGGTTGCCTCACGACCGTAATAACTCTTGAGCAGATTATTCTGCCAGTGTGTCTGAGCAATTATGGCGTCCGCCCGACGAATACCATATTCCCCTACTCTTCTGTCAATCGCCTTGAGCAGCTTCCCTTTCGATAAAAATGAGATGTGGGAGGAAACGTCAAAGTCATGCGCTATATGAAAAACCAAGCGACAACCATGACGTTTTGCATACCATGCAGCAACACCAGTGTATGCCATCAAGCCCCTTTGGTAAATTACATCCGGCTGAATATCTGACAAAACCCGATAAAGATCAAACGCATCAAAAAAAAATGCCTTCCGGTTTAACCAGTTTTCACCGGTAATCTGAACGAGTTGGTATCCAGGAGGCTGGTAAGATGGGTGGATAGCCCGTGCCAGATAAAACACCTCATAGCCACCCCGTTTGGCCACTTCTTCCGCTATACATCCTGCCTGATACTCTGCCCCCCCCTGTGCATTGGAAAAATGCCCCCCCAGCAGTATGCACAGTCTTTTCACCTATTATTCCTCAAATACCTTGGTCAATGCTCGCGGGAAATCAAGCTCCGGCGCCAAAAACCTTTTTCCACTTTCTCGCGCACCCATGGCTAGTCTTTCATAGCAGCCTGCTTCTTCAACCAGCACTCTGAGCTTTTTTTTCAAATCATCGATATCTTCTACACGAAAAAGCAGACCATTGACATCATCCTCCACTAAATAAGGGAAAGGTCCAAAGTCAGGTGCTATCACAGGCTTCCCCAAGACAAAACTTTCAGGAACCACGCTGCAAAGCCCTTCAGTTAGCGCGCGCCTCGTCGGCGTAACCACGACATGAACCTGATGCATCAAACCGGCTAATCGCCCATGACTAACAAAGCCCAAAATAGACACCTGCGACCCAAATTGCATCTGCTCTACACGCTTTTTCAAGGTATCCAGATCAGGTCCCCGACCTGCATATACAAGCCGCAAGTCAGGATTTTTCTCCAGCAGCGATTCAGCCGCATCGAGGAGGTCAAAAACCCCTTTATCTCGATGGATGCGCCCCACGAAAAGCATGACAAATCGTTTTCCTCCTTCCGCAACATCTATCGCATCATTATTAATCAAGAACCGGGAATCCAGCAGATAGCGGTAATCGACGTTGTACTGAACCAGCTTTCTGTGTGGCACACCGATATCAAGTAGCTGCTGATAAAGATAGGGACCGTGACAAATGATGGCTTTCAATCTTCTCAGCACCCAACGATCCAGGTAAAACCAAACACGTCGTATAAGGTTCCTGGATAACAGCTCCACCCGAGTATGCCGCGAATGAACCAGCAAAATTCCATTTATCTTGGAATAAACGAAACAGGCCCACAAGGCAGGTCCAATTTTGGCACAGAGAATTTTTGTGGGCCGAAATGAAGATAACGATCGATATACTTTAAAGAATAAACCAGCCTCCTCAATATATCCTTTTAAGCGGTTTCCCCTTCTACGATAGCACCTGAACGTAACAGCCCGAACGTTATGAATCGTATATTCAGCGTTTTCCGGTCTGGCTGCCAGCAACAGCGCCGGAGATGTTCCAGCGTAATTGAGAAACGCTGCTAGATAATGGTCAGTCCCCCCGGGAGGCACTTCCGATGGTGCCGGTCCAATACGCTTCAGCTCATCAATGATATCGCCATGCCGACAGTAAACATACCGCTCCTCAAGCATATCAACCGTATTCACCGTGTCTTTTCTTGGGGAGGAATCCATTTCTCACCTATATCACTTTCCGCCACTCTTTTGATAGAGCATGCCAGCCGAACCTGGCTATCTCTTCTTCATTTCTGTTTGGCAAGGGATCGCCTGATTGATATTTTAACAGCATCTCATACAGCCCTTTTCCCCAGTCTTTACTTGAAGAAATTACATAACCGGTCCCTGTTTGCCTAACCATCTCCGCTACCGCAGAATCCTCTGGAACAATGGCGCAGATCGGCTTGCCTGTGACGAAATAAGAAGGCAATTTTATATTCATAACAACCTTGCTATTTGGAAGATCTGCCATAATGAGAACAAGTATGTCATACTCCTGCAGGGTAGAAACAATATCTTCATGGCAGAGATAACCACGGTAAGTGGTACCACTCTCTTCAAGAGGAAGTCCATTCGGAAGTGGGCTCCCGTAGACATCCATCCTTACGTCAATCCCTTTCCTGCGAACCTGCATCAACGCCCTTAAAAGCCTATCTCCCGGCATCTTAGGTGGCTTGAACAAAGTGCCAAGAAAGACCATTTTCACTTCACCTTCCGGTCTATTAGGGCTTTCCTTTGACATTCGCCTATTCAGTTTATCCATGTAAGGATGATAAATGCTCCGACACTTATTTAATGAAACACCAAATTCCTCGATAAACAACTGTCTCGCCTTGGGATTGGTGGTAATGTTCATATCACAGCAATCAAGTGAGAGCTTCTCCAGACGCCTCACCTTGTTGCGATACAGTGCAGGAACACGCTCTAGGTAGTAGTCATCATAGCTCCAAAGATCTTGCCAATCACAAACCCAGCGAACCCGTGGAAATTCCCCCTTGATACGAATCCCAAGCAAGCACAGATCATGAGCAGGCAAACAGGTTATCAAGGTTATCTCCAGCCCATCTTCCAAATCACCCCTGATCTGCTTTCTCAACCGGCGATAAACTGCATTAACATAAAGAACACTTGGGGATGGGAAATACAGCCATCTATCCATGGTGCGTTTCAGGGATATCATTCCCAGCTCTCGCAGAACTCCTGTAGGATTTGGATCAGGCTCTACTTCCCATACGTTACCTGAATAATGGTTCTCACCTCGGCAGATGAGTACTATTTCAAGCTGCTCCCCCCCGAGTTCGCACAGTCGTTTCTCCCGTTCATTTATCCTGGATCGGGAACGACTGGTTACTATATAGACAATTTTCCGATTCACCTGCAAGCCCGCCTTATTTCCCTATTCCTAAAGAGATGGCTGATGAACCGCATCAAGGATCAATCTCAGATGAAGAAAAACCATGATATCCAAAATAAGCCAACATCTTTGATTGCACCCTTTCTAATATCTCCTTCTCTTCTGTATCAAGCGTACTTTCCCAGCTTCTGTTCTGATTAGTAAGCACCAACCCCATCACCTCTTCAAGCCAGATCTCAGAATGAGGCACTCCCGTAAACGCTTCTATTGAAGGCCATAGTTCATCGGCATTTCCAATTAAATCTTCATAACGAATCTGCATAATCTGCTGTCCAGGGACAGAACGCAGTCCCGTCTCGATCTCTTTTATCTCCTCTACCCAGTTTTTTGCCGCCAGCTCCAAAGGGTGTCCACCTTCCTGCTCCCACTGCCTAGGCGTTTTTCCATTCAACCACCAGACCTCATGATCTTGCCACCAGGGAGCCCGCAACATGGAAGTAGCCGTTGCCCTTCCATCCCTTACGATATACAAAAATTTTGCCTCTGGAAAAGCCTTTATCAACTGGGGGATGCGACGGTTATTCGCAGTTCGCTTACTTATGAACAACTTGGCACCCTGTGCTTTTCTAATGTTTCTGAAAGTTTTTTCCAAACAGCGTATTTGCTGTTGGGAAATATTCCAATCAGATGGCGGGAAGACGGGAATACCACAACGAGAAAATACCGACTCCCCTTCAACAGGGGTCGGCATCATTTTCAGCAGAAAATTACGTTTGTTGAAATAGGCGTTTGAATTACTCCCAAACCATGAACGCTTTCTGACCGAAGGAAACAGCTTTGTAATTCTGTTGAATAATGGCCAAAAAGCGCTGCCTGGAAACTTGGCTAGATAATTGGATACCCAAGCAATATCTGGATGCAGGCACAGACCTTTGTACAGCAACGTAGTGCCAGAACGCCCCGCACCAACGATGAACAAAATGTCCTCGCCTTGTCCATTCGTGTCTACACTGTAATTATTTGTGATCATCAGAAAATCCGACCTTGATCTCCGTAGAAAACCGCCCGCTACCATTGATCTGTCTATGACACACCACTGTAGTGATAGGTTCTTTGACATTGAAAGAACGCGATATCCATCCACAGGGAGGAAACTCTGCTCCAGAACAAAGTTCGATTTTCCAGCCAGGATCTCTTATATATAGACTGACCCAGATCCCATCCTGTTTAGCAATAATCCGCGAATGCTCGATCTTAATCTCACACCTTTCAGAGAAGTGCCAAAACTGTTCTATGTTATGCGCCCCATGACATTCCAGAGTATCAGAAATATGAAATATGCTTTTCGCTTTATCAAAGCAGATCGAACGACGATGTAATACCGGATCAGCTAAGCGCAAATAACCATCGTGGTATCCTTCAAAACAATCCTCCCGTCGATCAGAGCTCCATCGGACACATTTTGATTCTGCTTTATGATGCCACATAAATTTACCGCCTATGACGGATTGATCTTGATTATCTACACGAATCGTGTTGTGGGCTGATGTACCGCGAAAATAATTTCTCCATTTGACATTTGATTGATACGAAAAAGTACCCGGATCTACGAGGAACTCCCGACCACCAACATTCAACAAAATTGATAACGCATCTGCATGCCCATGCGCAGCAATGGAGGTGTATCCCAAAGGGCCAGCATCAACCAACATGCGAATCTCTTTACAAGTCTCAAAGCCAGATCCCAAAAGATAATATCCACCCTCCGGAAATGCTTTTTTCACAGGAAGGCAAGCTCCTTGTGCATCCATCATATTACAGGCTTCAACAGCGGAATCCCCAAGCAACCAGCGACTTTTGTCGTCTACGGGGCCCCCTTTTACTTTAAAATCCCGCCGCCCGTATAAGATAGCACCTGTTACAAGCAGAGACCGATAGTGGGAGAAATTCTCTTCTAGAGACAGTCGCAGAATATAGCCATCATCACCATCTCCTATCATAGGTGCATTACCAGCCACATCCAGCATTGAGGCGATGAACTCCAGCATCTTTTCCATTAGCATGTTATAGGTACTCGAAAACGGATGTCCTGCAGCCTCCCCTGCCTGCTTTGCTGCCAAAAAGAAGTTCAGTACGAACTGGTGATAAAAAAAAGTCTGTTCCTTATTGACACCATCTCCATGGGTCTGCGCAATAATTTCTTGCTCAAGTATCTGCTGGGCAGATTTTCTCCATTCGTTAACTTGCTCCCAATATGGCCAGCTCTCGCATGCCACAAATAATCCAGCTGCCTCACCAATCAAGTGATTATTGGCAGAAGAGTTCTTGGAAAAATGTCCTCGGATGAAATCCATATGTTGGTAGATAACCTTCAGCCACAAGGTACGCAGCTTCTCTCCTTGTTCACCGGAAAACAAGGGAGATTCCTTGCCATCTATCAGATACCAAATGTTCGACCAGTTGATCAGGCGGATCGCAAGTTCCAGAGAACTCGTCCAGTTTGGACCTTTTAGATATGGGCACTGCTCAATCCAAGATCGGATCTGCTCCGAAATAAAATTCAGATAACATGATTCACCAGTCAGAAAATATGCCTGAGCTACTGTTACCAGATGATCATGGCGATTGGGTATCCAGATATATTTGATATCCCCAACCCTGGATACATCTCGGTAATCCAGCGTCTTACCAAAAGTAAGAGGTACTTGCTCTCCTGATCGCGCGTTACGATTCCAAGAAGGAACCCGCCCATAGTTCACCCCCTTCAGGGTAAATAGATCAAGTTTTCCCTCAAGGATACGGTCGGCATTACTCCGGTATCTCTCTATGTCGACATTCCTTGTTCCTATCAGTACGGCATTACCTTTCCCAGAAAGCTCCGGCTCTGGTGGATGTTCAGCAGTGAACAGGCCAATCTGTTGGGCTTTCATATAGACCATTGAATACATTCGGTCTCGAATCTCGTGCAAAGACATGCAGCGAAGTCGGTTGACATACCAGCTAAGCTCTGGCATCTGTTTTTCTCAGCCTCAAGAACAATTAGGTTAAAATTTAGGGCTTCCGCGAAAGGATAAAAGCATTGTAAGTGGTTAAGTCATCTTCACTTAAGTTCTGGAATCTCGTGGCCAACTCCTCCCGCCTTATACCAGAGTGGGCCCGCTTCGTCATATCAGCCACAAGTTCAAATTTGTTCTCTTCTAGCAAGCGCAGATGGGTGGAATGCGGCTCCCTATTCAATAGAAAAGGGCGATTTCCTCGAATCATTCTCCATGCGAGGTCCGAATAGGCCCAATGACCATTCCATTTATCGGCATGGCCATGACATTTAAAGTCGATTTCATGTGACATGAAGCCGCCATGCTTCAGCCACTGAAACATCGAGCGATACGTACTCTCAAGTTCATCTACATGCTCCAATACACTCATAGAAAAAAGCATATCGATGCTGGCGGGGCGGATCACCTCAGCACTATCCCAAGGGACCACGTAGGTAATATATCGTGGCGTCCAGCTTTTATCCCCGATGTGGATCAGATCTTCTCTGATGTCGTCGATTCTTTTCTCCTGCAACGACGCTTCCAGGATATCGTCCGTCAACACCTTTCCTGGAAAGCCATAGTCATCCAGCTCTGTCACAATCTGCGGAAATTGCGCGCGATCGGGGATAGCCGCCTTTTCCCTAAACAGGGTTACCAGCTCATCAAAAATTTTCAGATTATTCTCATTGGCCGTATGATCCACCAGATCGAAAGCATAATAGCAATTTACGCCCGACAGTAACGCAGCCAATCCTGACCCCAAGGAATTTCCTGGACCTAACTCTGCTACTGTATGGGGCACACCTGTTATTACTCCATATTGATTTGCCAGACTAAGGTGTCTAAGCCAAACGGAATAACAATAGCGGGCATTCAGTGTTCCAGCGACCTTTCTCTTACGCTTACGGCGCTCAAATAACCAGCGGTTTCCCCCTGGTAAATAGCTGATTGCCCCAGATATGAATGACTTGACTTTCACCTGAACCTCTCCAACAACCTTACCCTAACATGGCCGTCAGCCGTTTACTCAGGTACTGCAGTAATGGTCCTCGGTTGGCGGCATTTGCCTTGAACGCTCTGACTGCGGCAGCGGGGAATTGCACGATAGCTTTTGCCATCACCATTCTATTGATCTCAATCGATTCCAATCGATAGCCCAGATACATCAGCTCATTGCCACCTATCCATTGGGCAATTGCTGCTTCCTCCGCTGGAAGCTTGTCCCGCCATTTACCAATTGAGGAGGAAAATATACCTTTACGCCCCGCGCCGTCAGAGCTGTTGTGTGTCTGAACATTGAGCATCTCTGGTAGAAAGTCTTCTCCCACAACCTCGCAGATATTTCTAACCACCTGCTCTGTATCTGTTACCAGATCTTCATAACGGACGATCATCAAATTCTTTCTTGGAATCTGTTGTTCCAGCTTGGGAATTCGCTTCATGCTGGCCTTCCATAGCAGCGAAGTCAGCACCGGGTGATAAAGTCGCTTCAGCCGATCTTTGTGAGCCTGTGTAGTTACCTTCCAGCGATCCTTGTAAGAAAGCAGAAAGTCCCTGACATCTCTTACGCAGATCAAGAACTTTGCTTCTGGATAGAAGGCAAGAATTTCTTCTACATGAAACAGATCCTTTGGGGCATTATTTCCCCAACGAGTTTTCTTTGCCTGCTTCAGCTGAATTTCCATAAACCGGTCTAGAATATCTTTATAGGAACTGGTTCCAGAATTCAATTGAGGAAACAAGTCATGCTCTTCCAATAATGCATCGACTCGCTCCTGATCGGCTGGTTGATTATAGCGCCCATAGATGGTCAGCAGCCGCTGAATGATTCGTTCTTTAGCCGCTGGATCGGTTGGATCTCCTAATTCCTTTCTCCGAGCATAGATATCTTCAAAAAAATGGTTTTCCCCCGGCATCATGATTCGCGGATGCCGATCAAGAATTTGCGCTGTCAATGTGGTACCAGAACGAGGGGTACCTACGATAAAGATAGGAGAATCACTCATTATCATCTCGATTCAGCAGCGTTGTGCTACTCGCCAGTAAACGTCTTCAATCGCCAGGGTTACTACTCTGGCTTCAAACTGTTCCCAAGCATACTGTCGGTTACGGTCCCCAATCTCATTCCGCAAATCTGCGTCCATTAAGAGCCGGTTGACGGCCTGTTCGATAAGCGATGGAGTTACCTCCCGTAGCAATATTCCATTCTCACCATCCTTAAAAAGATCCGGGATACCACCAGCTCCATGTGTAATCACAGGAAGACCCGCGGCCATTGCTTCAAGCAAGGCTACCGGACATCCTTCTCCATAGTAGGTAGGAAATATGAAAAGATCGGAATCCAGCAGTAACTGCGCTTTTTCTGCTTTACGTTTGTATCCGGCAAAGGTAACTCGCTCACATAGTTTTAGATCAGCTACTCGCCTTTCCATCCCTTCTCTTTCTGGCCCATCCCCGAGCAGGATCAGATGAGCGTCAGGATGTCGAGCAGCAACAGCAGCATACGCATCCAAAAGCTCATATATCCCTTTTTCACGCACAAAGCGAGACATGAAAAGCAACTGTTTTTTTCCCTTCCGCTTGCGAGGCACCAAACCATGAAATATGTTGCCATCAAACATGGTTGTGGTAACCCGCACCCGTTCCTCTGGAATACCCATCGCTATAAGGCTGTCTTTAAAGCGGGTGGCTAATACCAAAATGGCGCGAGCTCGCCCGAACAACGTTCTAAAAATGAACCGCAGTATCGATGATTCCAGAATCCGCTGGGCATCTGCATCATTCCATCCATGGAAATAGATGACAACGTTGTCCCGGTGCATCAAGCCCAATATCCCCATAAACAGCCCATCCCTCAGCAACGAAGAGAAATTCAATGAAGGATTGACATGGATACAATCATAATGCTCCCTGACAAGGGCGCGAATCAGTGACATCACATTGAACAGAGGGAAAAACAGGCGGTTTAAAGCCCCGCCATCCGCTACCTTTCCAATAGGGAGATGTTCTGATTTGATATGGTTGGAGAAATGATCCATCAGGAATGAGACAAAATGTACCACCCCCCCTGGAGAAGAAAGTTCCTTGGACAGGATCAATACTTTCAGTTGCCGATTATTCATTCTCACCTGTCCTAGGCAATTCTCCATACCATGCAAGCCACTCTTGTGCGAGGCTGCTGAGCTCATTCAAACACCTTCTTA